>Ga0307508_10002787_pt1 | contig 18170 bp, 19 predicted proteins | sample 9_EM_MG_FD_203089 | JGI IMG/M metagenome (GOLD analysis project Ga0307508, IMG submission 203089) | Populus trichocarpa ectomycorrhiza microbial communities from riparian zone in the Pacific Northwest, United States - 9_EM | ecosystem: Host-associated > Plants > Roots > Unclassified | place... | reverse complement strand
TCATGTGATGCTGTGGGATCTATCTTTCAGGCATGCAGGGAATAATTTAGGGCATGCCCTTAGCTTTCTATCCATCTCTTGGTCATGTCATTTCGTTCAAGGGCTCCTGGGATATCTCTATTTCCAGATTGCATGTCATTTTATACCCTACAACCACTGGAATTGCATCAAAAAGTCTTTTTTGTCATGTGATCATGTGAGACTCACCTTTCAAACCTGCAGGGTGTAATTTAGGTCATGCACTTAGCTTTCTATCCATCTATTGGTCATGTTATTTGGTTCAAAGGCTCCTGAGATATCTCTATTTTCAGGTTACATGTCATTTTATAGCCCATAATCATTGTATTAAAAATATAAATTTAGAAGCCACATTTTTTTTTTTAAGATGAAATAACCCAAACCCATGGGGTATACCCATGGATTTGCCAACCCACATGGTTCCCTCACATACCCACCAGATATACCCATACCCACTATGCCATACCCACATAGTGGGTATGGATATATGGTGGGTATGGGTCAGGGTATATCCATGCAGATGCCTAGTAGTAGAAAGTGACAGTGAAGGAGCAGCTAGAATCAGACAGACAAAACAGACAGTTAGGAGGGTAGAATAAAAGATAGTAGGTCAATGGATTACCTGAGATAGATCAACAATCCATCCTGCTTAAATACATCTGAGCCAGTGTAGCGGTCAGCGACAAAGTGGGGCCACAAATGGGTGACCACCTGACCTGGTTCATGCAGCAGCTTGGTCAGAGTCCATCAGACACGGACTGAGTTTGAGGGCTTACTGTGCAGGGCAGTGATAATGGGACCTGGTACTAGTTCCAGACTGTCAATTGAGCAATATTACAGTGCAGCCAATAATGGAGACCTGGTACTAGATCCAAACTGCCAATTGAGTGATACTACAGTCCAGGCCTGCTGAAGTAGTGACTTACAGCAACGAGGGAGTGGATAAGCTCTACCATGCAGGGTAGCAACCATGGGGACCTGGTGGTAGAGTCACGAGGTTCGAGACCAAAGTCCTAGTTAAGAATGGAGACTTACCAAACTGTACAGATTAGCTCTTTTGGAGTCACAATTGGAAGTATGATCAGGGAGGGTACTGAGGGTCAGTAAGCAGCAGAAGCACAATCCATGACTAGTCTCTTACAATATTCCCTCTGTGCACCGAACCCACAATATCTGTTTTCACCACCCGCAGTGTCAACGAACTGATGCCAAGTCACACCTGTCAGCAACAGCAGGCCTGCCATTATTGCAGATGTGCCTTTTCAACTACTGGAGGGGTGCGTCAGCACATCTCACATTTGAGAGTGTGTTGTGAGCAGTGGGAAATCCAGGCACAGCAAGTGCAACGTGTCATTGGGACTCAGGACTCAAACCATGAACACGATGGTATTGATGAAGATATTGACTTACTGCCACCACTGGATGTCACCAATGATATTGATCACTGTGACTGGCATGGTATTGACCTGCCAGATAGAGACCCTGGTAGACAAGAATCCCATGTCCGGGAAAACACACACGAGGATGAGCACAGCTCCCACTTTTCTTGTTTTTCCCAGGAGTTTTTGGAGAAGCCAGCTGTTAACGCTAAGCGTCGAACCTAGCCTTTAGGGTGCAAGTGAGATTATGAGGAAGTTCAGAGGACAAAGGACACTCGAGTCCTGAATGTGAATGCTACTAGGTTCAAGGTCCTGTCACACGCAAGTGAGAGGGATGAACAAAGTGAAGCATGAGCAGGTGCTAGGAGATCTCTCGAAGGGCGGTTCCTTCTGAGGTTGGGCTAGATACAATGCTGGATTGCGTAGAACTAACTAAAGAGACGATACAGAGAGAGGCGCTGTATATATAGTATGGTTAGAACTCCACAGTGGAGTCCAAAGTGGGATAAGGGCAGGCAAGGCACTGGCAGGGCCAATGAGAAGAAGAGCGTCCTCAATGGAAGGTTACGTAAGAAGAATGACATAGTGAAAGAAGCATATGGCACAAGGCAAGGTGGAGTTCCACAGTAGAAGAGCAGAACCGGCAAGGTGGAACTCTAAGGGAAACAAGGCAAACTAAAAGGTGAAATGAACAGCATTGGAAGCAGATGAAGAGAAAACAGAATCAAACATATCGGGCTTGTACCAGTCTCCTGTTAGAGTTGTGCAACTCCTGGTGACAACTCTGGAACTCCAGAGTTACGTCCGGTAGAAAAGGGACTTGGCTTCAGCGTATGTGCTGCACTCTTACTGTTTGTACGGTTGTCCCAGATTTCAGAGGGCAGAGGTAGAGACGAAGAGGATTGAGACAGGAGTTATTCTAGTCGATATTCAAGCTACTGTACAGCAGAGTATCTAGGAGTTTATATACTACGGAGAAACATAGCATTAATAATGGAGGTGGAGCAGATGAGTAAGATGGAGAACAGAATGTACAGTAACCGGAACTGCGCACCAGAGGGACAAAAGCCGGAGCAGTGCACACAGCACAAAGGTATCTACAGAGCGAAACTAACACTAATGTAGAACAAAGCATATTGTAATCAGAGTGTACAGAGGAGATGGAGAAACGGAGATAAGGTCCAGGGGTCATGTGATACAGATTGGGCGAGATATCACTGGAGATTGCTCGATCATGAGTGGAGATGTGGTCCAGAGGGTCAGAGATGGACTTGGGTGTCATGGATATGACATCTCCCAACAATGAGAGTAGCTCCCGTTCGCTGCTCTCACCCACCCAGGGATTTCTGTCACACCAGCTGCAGAGGTTATCAGTCATGAGCAGATGCCATTTGAATGGATAAAATATCACCAAGAGGTGACTGGAGGTGGACCATATGCTCCATTTACCGATCACAAGGAATGGGCGCTTGCTCAGTGGCTCATCAAAAACGTGAACCAGCAGGCCACAGAAGAATTCCTAAAGTTACCTATAATGAGTTTCTTGACATCATAGGATCTATTAGAGCACTAACATATCTCCCAAAGACAAAAAATTGAATGCGGCCATCCTACCGCAGTAACTATACATTCTTGAAGCTTGTGGACAAACTACCCACAGGACTCAAATGGTCCTGCAAGCTTGTCCATGTCCATGGTGTAAAGACCTGTAGGTCTCTATGGTGATATTACCTGTTTCTACAACTCTCTGAACACTCTTGCATGATACCCTGGTCATCCCACAGCAACTCCAGTGCAAGTCCGATCCAACTCCGGAGGTCCTATAGTCCGGACTTCCATAGTCTGGTCCATTTTAGACCGCTTTTTGTTGGACCTTGTTTATCTTCTTTTATTTGATCATCTTTATCATTTCTGCTTACTGATACATGTTTTGTATGTTACTAACTTCGCTTTGTGACATAGATACCTCCCCCATTTCTTTTATTTAGAGTTCAGACACTCATTCCTTACAGTCCTTAGGACTATAAAGCTTTGTAGTATCTGAGTGAGAATACATCTTCTGATCTTCCAATCTTGGAATCTCCCATCGCATGCACACATGCACAAACTTCATCCCCACCACCCATTACCATTATCGTTCCCTTCCACTTTGTCACCTACACTGGGTTCGTACACCCGGTCTTCATCTCCTACCTCCAGACTTTGTTCCCACGCTCCAGACTTCAAGTGGACTTCCCTTCTGATCACTGTCTCTACCTATGAACCCCCTGGGTCAAGCCTATTATGCCTGCAGACCCACACACATAGCCTCCCAAAGAGGTTAGTTGTTTTACAACTGGAGCCCACCATGAGGGGGTTCTGGAGACAACCCAGAAAATTCACCACTTCCATCATCCTTCTTACCTGAGCATTTTTCTTCCCCCCTTGATTTCATCTCTGGACCTTTTTTTTAACATTCACCAACTGTCTCCCTTGTTACCTGAGACCAAGCTGCAACTTAGAATTTTTCTCAACTTCTCCATCTACCCTTAGTTACCCCTGTCACTTTTTCCATTTTCAAATGTCACAGCTTTTGTTATCCTTTTTTGGATATCTTTTCTGTTACTGAAACACCTCCAATCCACACAGCAACACACAGCCACCTCCATCCAAAATGGCTAACCCTTTGTTTCAGATTCCATTTCCAGGAACACCGAATGCGTCTAAGTTTAACGGCTCTGCTCCGAAACTGATCTGATGATTTTTATGGGATATAGAGTTATTAGGGTCGATTGCCCACCTTAGTGATGAAGACCGCATTTGTGCCGCTATCAGGTATGCGGACTACACCGAGTCCAAGCCTTGGGAAAACCTCCCTGAGGCTACTGCTGTCCCGCTGTCTTCCTTCCAGATAAGATCAGTCAAACACTAAGAAACATTTGCCAGACAACCAATCCTATCTCCATGGATGCTAGACCTTAAACTGGATAAAGTATAAGTCTTATCCAGACGATCAATAACAATTGCTATTGAATCATAGAAAGGGGTCGAATATCAGGTGCATGGTTAGTTCGTCAATCTTCAATGAGGTTGAGGGGGATTGCTTCCAGACAATACTTACAATCGGTCTGGCTATAGATAGTGTGCTAAACAAATTGTAAACACACTATAAAAGTGATCTAAACAACTAGGTTGCTAGATAGGTAGTATGCAGCGACTAGGGTTACTTCCCTAAGATGCACTTTCAATGGGTCTTCCAATAGGCTCCTAATCGTTTCGGAGGTGAATTGGGCAAGTAGATGATTCACACACTTCCCTTAGTCACACAGGAATAGCTTATGTTGAAACTAATTCTTATTATGCACTAAGGAGTTGGCAATCAGCTCAGGTGGTCAGCTAGTATCCTTTTCCCAAGGTGCTACGAACTATTAGGTCACCCTACTAGTTGGAGATCTATTCCCTTTAGTTGCCTGCTCTGGAGTTTTCTTCCTAAAGGTGTCCTAACTGGTCCTTATCTTAAGGATACAGTATACTCCTAACTATGGGTCTAAGTAGCTCTATTTATAGCGTGGGAACTTCTCTACACAGCCGCTCTGGTCTGTTTGTAGAGGTGTACTCCTGTGAGTACTTATTAGGGTGAGTTCTTTCACTTGGGTTCCTTTTTCCAAGAAAGGGGAACTGCCTAAATGGGGCTGAATCGCGCTCCTTATATAGTAATCTACAGGTGGCTGTGCTCCGTTCATTTCGGAGGTGGCTGTGTTAAGGTATGACTCAGTATGACTCACTCTAACTCATTCTGATTCATATAATTAAGAAATAACTAGGGGGAACTATAAATAGCCTTTGGCTTGGCAATGACTCATCATGACTCAGTATGACTCCTTATGACTCATGCTGTGCAAGGTCACATGATTAACTTTGCCATTTATTTGGGCAGTAACTTGGCTAGTCCTTTTTGCCTTACTCTGATTCATCATGACTCACTATGACTCATGCTCTGCTTCAGGATGACTCATTATGACTCGGTATGACTTGACCAGGTCACATGATCATCTCATCTCTATAACACCCAGCTAAGTTCATAGGCAGTTTGGGAAGATATTAAGGAAATGATTTGGTATGTAAATGTAGCTAGTGGTGTAAACATTTAATTCCTCCATAACCTGTGGATGGAAAAATAAGGAAATATAGGAGTATATACTAGATACTAGGGGCTATGTGTACTTCAATTTGCTAAGCATTCTGACCGTGGGAATAAGGTAAAATCTCAAATATCGGGTCAAATGTCTTGCAACACACAGGAAATGTACATGGTCTTGCATCCAACCAATTTGGTGCAGGTCACCGCCCAGGTGGACATCATTTGCAGATGCAGTTATCTCACTGACAGGAATGAAGGTCCAATGCGGAGCGGAGTGGGGCTATACAACCGGAGTTGACCAGAGCTCAGCTGCTGCCTAGACGGGTGGAAACAACTGTATTTACCTATACAACCAGAGTTGACCGGAGCTATGGTAATCAGTACAGTGATCAGTATGAAGTAAAGGGAACTAACCTCAGCTGCTGCCTAGATGGGCAGAAAGAGGTGCTTGTAGGTAAAGGAAGGGTTTAAGTAGTATGGGTGGAGGCACAGCTCATACCTCACTAAGTGTCAGACCAAGGGTCAACAGAAAGTATAGTAACAAATGTGTAAAGGACATTGCCGAGCGGCAATATTGTACTGAAGAAGAAGGAAGAAGTGTCCAGAGTTCATGTCCACAACTTTGGAGTAAGGAGGAAATCTACAAGGTAACTCCGGAGGGCCGGAGTCCCTTCTGGAGTCAGTGGTATTTTGTCACTCCCACTCGAGTGTAGCTGTAATCCCATACCTCAAACAAACTTCCAGTGTTGTTCGCTCACAAGGGGTTTTGTGAGTATATCCTCCACCATGTCCTTGGTGGAAACATATCGGATGACTGCTTCTCCCTTTCCAACTAGGTCATCTCGAACGAAATGGTACTTCCGTTGGATGTGCTTGGTCCGGGCCCGGAATTGCGGATCATGACATAGGATGATGGCTGCTTGGTTGTCACAGAATAACTCTGTGGAAGCCTTCTGTGAATGTCCAATCTCCTCAAAGAAGTACTGGAGCCAAGCGAGGTGTTGCCCAGCATTGCTAAGTCCGATGTACTCCAATTCCATAGTGGAAAGTGTGACCATGCTCTGTAGCTTACTAGACCAGGAAATGGCTCCACGATTGCTAATAAATACAAAGCCGGAGGTGGAGCATGAGTTGTCTGGATCCTGGGACCAGCCAGCATCAGAATAACCATGGAAATCCAAGTCCATGGAAAGCTCCATCCCGTCGAATCAGAGTTCCATATCCTTGGTGGCTTGGATGTACTGGAGTACCCATTTGGCTGCTTCCCAATGTGTCAGCTTGGGTTTTGCACTGAACCGACTGAGTGTTCCTATGGTATAGGCAATGTCCAGACATGTTCCGAGCATGAGGTACATTAGGGACCCTATCACAGAAAGATATGAGACTTGTTTTCCCTCAATGATCATCTCTGGAATAGTCCGGTCATTCTCTGGGTCAGTCGCAGAGAGGTGGAGATTATGTGCCATAGGGGGCCATGCTGGTTTACAGGTGGACATGCCTGTGCATTCTAAGACTGTGTGGGAGTACTGGGATTGGGATAAGGAGATGGTCCAGAGTTTGCGGTTCCATTTGATCTCAATTCTGAGGATATACTTTGCTTCTCTGAGATCTCGCATTTTGAAAGCGGCGGAGAGTTTGGCTTTTATGGGGTTCATGAACTTCTGAGTGGTGGCGGCTAGGAGTAGATCGTTGACATAAACGACTAGGAAACAAACCTGCCCGTTTTCCTGGAATACATAAAGGCATGTCTCTGCATCCAGTTGGGCAAATCCGAGGTCTCCAAGCTTCCAGTCGAGGATTTTGTTCCAAGTCCAGCCAGCCTGCTTTAGTCCATACAGGGAGCATCAGAGTTTCCAGCAGTATCCGGGTTGGATTGGGACACCTTCTGGAGGTAGCATGTACAAGTCCTCCTTCAGTTCTCCATTGAGGTAGGCTGTGGAGACGTCCATCTGGTCCAGTTCCAAGTTGTGTTTCACAGCTAGGGTGATTAGTGTCCGGACGGAGTCAAGATTAGCTACCGGAGCAAAGACCTCCTGGTAATCAACTCCTTCCTTCTGTGTGAAGCCACATGCTACAATTTGGACTTTGTACTGCTCTACGTTTCCAGTTTGATTGCATTTGATTTGGAACACTGGTTTGGAGGTGATTGGAGTTACTCCATCCGGGATGAGCATGGTTTCGTAGACATGGTTGGAGTTTAGGCTTTGGAGTTCTTCCTCCACCACTGACTTCCAGAACTCTGCATTCACTCCAGAGTATGCTTCCTTAAGAGTGTTTGGGAGCGATTCATTGGAGGCAGAGTTGGCAGACCCAGTGAAAATAAAATCCTCTATGGACGCTGTGAATGCTCCTGGGATGTCTGGATTATTCTCTGGAGATTCAGGAATCAGGTCTGGAGGTGCCAGTGCTGGCTCAGGACTTGGAGACCGTGATGGTGCATTGCAGCTTGTCCTTCATGTAGCTTCCTCATCAAGGGCACACTGGTATTCTCAATTTTTATTTGCTGGTTGACGTTGGCATCCACTTCATTGTACTCTGGCTATGATCTGGGCAGGGGCTGCAATTGGAGCAGGAGCCAGAGGAAGTTCAGGAGTCAGAGCACGTGGAGCAGGGGGAGGAGCTGGAGCCAGAGCTGGATTTAACTGGAGTTGGTCAAGGCGGTCTGCAAGTTCCTCGATGTCCAGACTGGCTGGACATATGATCTCTGCAGGAGTGGGGATATCTCCCACTGGCCCAGGATTGGGTGGAGGTATGACTCCCACTGGTCTGTGGTGGCCATTGTGGTCATCCTCCAGTTTGTGGAGATGCTCTGGGACTAGACCCTCCCACTGTCCCTCAACAGCAGGAGTATTCCATGAAGCAGACTCAACTCTGGAGATGGTTCCAGGCTTGTTGAAGGTGACATTGTGAGATGAGAGGATGGTCTGATGCTCAATGTCGAGGAGTTTGTAGGCTTGTTGACCATAGGTGTACCCTATCATGATGCACTTCTTGCCATGTGGTCGGAATTTACCCCCCCCACTGCTCCTTGGGTGTGTAGGCATAGGTTGGACATCTGAAGGGGCAGAAGAAAGTTGGATCGACTTGGCGGTTGAAGAAAACTTGATAGGACCTTTCCCCCAAGTCCGGAGGTGGGACTCCAGGCAGAGATGTAGGTGGCAGTGGACATGGCATCAGCCCAGAAAGATTTTGAAAGTTTGGATTCCTCCAGCATGGTGTTGGCAAGTGTGGCCAGGGATTGGTTTTTCACTCTGCTAAGCCGTTTTGCTCTGGGGTGTATGGAGCAGAGGTCTCGAGGAGCATGCCATCAGTCCGGAGTTGGTTTCGGAATGCTTTGTTAGTGAACTCTGATCCTCCATCACTCTGAACGAATTTGGTGTAAGACTTGGAGAAGTCTTCCTGTCCTATCTCTGTCCGAAGAAGAGTTTTCACGTCCAACTTCCATTGGTTGTAGATCTAAAGAGCTTCACTTTTGTGTTTCATGAAGTAGACCCAGGGGAAACAACTGAAGTCATCCACAATGACTAGCCAGAATTTGTAGCCTTCATGTGACTGCGGAGATATCGGACCTCCAACATCCGTATGTACCATCTCAAGGGGTCACGTGGTCCGAGGTCCATCCTGAAGTCTGAAGGGTGCTTTCTTCATCTTTCCAAGTGTGCAGGCTTCGCAGAACGTCGGAGTTCCAGAGAGTGTGTCAATGCCTCGGAGTTGCCCACACTTGACCATGTGTTCGATCCTTCCAACAGAGATGTGTCCCATTTGTCTGTGGAGGAGATTTACATTGATGGTCGCGTGGGGTGCCTCCTTTTGGTCATTTGGGGTCACCCTTGCGTGATATAGGCCATTTCGGTGATTTGCAACTAGGATGGTGTTTTTGTCTTTTCGGACATAGCACGCATTGGAGTTTGCCAGAAAGGAGGTGGATAGACTGGCAGATGCAAGTCGGTTCATGGAGATGAGTGAGATCCGAAACTCCGGGATTAGGAGGACATTTGACAACATGATTTCAAAGGTTCAACCAGACACATGGGACAGGAGTGGAACTGTGCCAATTCCAATGGCATGTGCTTCGGAGTTATCTCCAAGAGTCACCGGGTGTGAAGGATGGAGTGGCTGGTATGTTCGGAACCAGGACCAATGTGGGACCATATGTGATGATGCACCAGAGTCGATGATTAGTGTGCTTCTCCTACTGTCATTTTGCTCAGATGAGGAGTAAGCATGAATGTGGTGAATTAAGGACTTAGGTACATACATGTTTGCAAACTACATTGGCGGAGTCCAGAGGATCCGGAGTTCCCTCTGCAATGTTTGCCTTCTCCTTGCCTTTTTCCATTTTCCTAAATCGTCCCTTTCTCAGCTCCGTGACCCACTTTTGATAGGACTTGCAGTTGGCAGAGTTGTGTGTGGATGAGAGGTGGTGCTCACACCAAGTGGAGGCATTTGGAGCTCGGGCGGAGGCCTTCATTGCAGACTCTGAGTGTCTGGAGGGGTGAAGGCAGGCATCCTCAGCAACGATCCGAGTTTCAATTGCGTCAAAAGTGAGATTACTCTCCTCCACAGTGTTGATGAGTGAGGATTTGAATATCTCCTACTCCAGAGTTTTTGGAAGGGAATTCAGGAGGATGAATGCCAAGACTTTGGAGTCAATGGCAAACTTTATGGCGGCGAGGCGTGATTCTGAGGTCCAAAGTGTTGTGATGTGCTCCAAAACTCCAGAGTTACTGTCCCAGGCGACATTGAACAGTTGTTGGAAAATGTAGAATGTGGAGGAGGTGTTCAGAGCATTGAGGAGTGATAGGAGTTTGTCCCAGAGTTCCTTAGTGGAGGCACAGGATGTGGTTTTCAGCAAGAGGGCATCAGAGAGATGTTCCTGTATGATGCTGTGAGCCTTTTTGTCACATTCCTGCCAGTCACGGATGTCTGAGTGCATTGCAGAGGTTCTGGGGGTAGGTTGCATGTCTGTTCTGGCGACAACTCCATAGACCTTTCCACTGTGGAGTCTTCAGGTGACAGAAATGAAGGTCCGATGTGAAGTGGAGTGGAGCTATACAACTGGAGTTGACCAGAGCTACAGTATGGTAATTAGTACAGTGATCAGTATGAAGTAAAGAGAACTAACCTCAGCTGCTGCCTAGATGGGCGGAAACAACTGAGGTGCTTGTAGGTAAAGGAAGGGTTTAAGTAGTATGTATGGATGGAGGCACAGCTTGTACCTCAATAAGTGTCAGACCAAGGGTCAACAGAAAGTATAGTAACAAATGTGTAAAGGACATTGCCGAGCGGCAATGTTGTACTGGAGAAGAGAGAAGAAGCATCCAGAGTTGATGTCCACAACTCTGGAGTGAGGAGGAACTCTATAAGGTAACTCCGGAGGGCCGGAGTCCCTTCTGGAGTCAGTGGTATTTTGTCAAGTACTTCAAACCGAATGTTAACAACTGTTTCAATATATTCACCAACATGGTGCTCATTACACCACTGAGGGAGCACATGGCAACAAATGTGAATTCAAGGATACGTTCACACCCACAATGCTCCAATGGAGTTCACAAGCCACCTATGCTGGCCAGGCATGATACCGTCTGTTAACACTGAGTGTTGAACCTAGCCTGAATGTGAGAGAGGAGCTAGCTGCAAGACGCTGTTGCGGTGATGACACACGAGTATGATGACCAAGGGCGCTCGAGCCCTGAATACGAGTGCTACTAAGTTCAAGGTCCCGTCACACGTGAGTGAGAGGGAGGAACGAAGTGAAGCACAAGTGGTACGAGAAGTCTCTCAAGGGGCGGTTCCCTTCGAGGAGTGAGGATAGATACAACACTGGATTGCATAGAACTAACTAAAGAGACGTTACAGTGAGAGGCGCTGTATATATAGTGTGGTTAGAACTCTGCAGCGGAGTCCATAATGGAATAAGGGCAGGCTCGAGAGGACGAGAGCCAATCAGAGAATAGCGTCCACAGTAAGAAGAGAAGCATACGTAGTTAGGTACCGGAATAGTCGGAGGTCCGTTGGGACTGACGACATGAGGTGACAACGAGGCATTCCACAGTAGAAGAGCAGAACCGACAAGGCGGAATGCTGAGGAGAACACGGATGCAAAGCTAAGAAGAAAAGAAGACAGCATCGGAAGACAAAGAAGAGAAAAGGGACTCAGTGAAGATATGGGCGGATGCAGTCTCATTGTGGAGGAAGAGCGAGCAGGGTCCGAGGACGTCATAAGAGAGGACGTAGGAAGTGGCAAGATGAGGGAGGGCTCCGGTGTGGTTCAGATGGAGAAGAAAAGATATCCCCCTCAGTAACCCTGTAGACAACAGGGTTATTCTGTAACACCGTCCTTGTGGACGTAGATACCAAGCTTCAACAACAACGGGATGGACTTCACGGTATATTGATCCAAAAGCCATCATGTTACTACCATTTAACTATGGGTAGTAGGTCTGCGCATGGCAGAAGTCCATGCTATCTTTAGGTTACCATTGCACCTTGGTAATCACCCTCACCCACTTGTCTACATCCACTGGTTCAAGCCCATTCAGATGTACAACAACAACACGAAGATGTTTCATATCAGTTGCTCTATGAGGCAGCAGCTGCCCAATGCCAAAGTTATTCCAATGCACCAAATCGTTCAACACTGCCATCTAATACCGATATTCCCACATGGCCCCATTGATCCTCGCTGGATCCATGGCCATGCCCTGGTACTGGCCCAGCAGTTCTACATCAACTGACATATTAATCTCAGCATGTTCGAACAGTATAGGCTACATAATTAATTTGACATGATGGTGAGGGTGGGCGGGTGGGTGGGTGGTAAGCATTCTTATTTTGACAAAGTAACATCTTTGACATTCATATCCAATAGACCAGAATTTGTCCATACTGCCAGCAGACTATGACAACGACAACATGACGAGGGTGCAACACCTACTGACAGTGCAACAACAACATGGTGACACAACGAGGGTGGGTGGCATGTGTGTGTGTCTGCCCATCATTACAGCCCATCAAACCTGTGACCTCCAAATTTGCCACCACAGATGCGCCATGTCGCCATCATCCCCCATCCTTGTTCCTGTCCCCATCCCCATACACTATGATGAGGTGACAATGACAATGGACAGATGTGCTGTCAACATAACGAAACAACTACATGGAGGCACCACCATGGCAACAGGACAGTGATGATGAACAATGGTACTCGATTGGGTAGTACAGTAGACTCGGTAGACTCAGTAGACCCAGTAGTACTAACATGTCGTGACACTAACTATATTGTACATGCCATTGGTCTAATTTGCTATGTAGTAGATTCCATCAGTTTAATTAGCTACTAAGTGCTACAGAGCAACCTTGAGTGTTGTGATTGCCATGTAGTACTATGTAGCAAGTGCCTGGCTACCAGACTTTTTCTTTTTTCCAGATGAAAGCCATGAGTTCTGATGTTTTTGTGAGAAGACCCACAAGAGAGATGAGTTGTTGGTGAATGTTGACAAAATACCACTAACTCCAGACAGGACTCCGGCCCTCCAGTCCTCTGGAGTTAGTTTGTAGATTTCCTACTTACTCTGGAGTTGTGGATGTCAACTCCAGATGCTCCTTCTTTCTTCACAATACAACATTGCCGCTCAGTAATGTCCTTTACACATTTGTTACTATACTTTCTGTTGACCCTTGGTCTGACACTTATTGAGGTACAAGCTGTGCCTCCACCCATACTATTTAAACCCTTCCTTTACCTACAAGCACCTCAGTTGTTTCTGCCCGTCTAGGCAGCAGCTGAGGTTAGTTCCCTTTACTTCATACTGATCACTGTACTGATTACTGTAGCTCCAGTCAACTCCGGTTGTATAGGTAAATACAGTTGTTTCCACCCATCTAGGCAGCAGCTGAGCTCCGGTCAACTCCAGTTGTATAGCTCCACTCCACTCCACCTCGGACCTTCGTTTCTGTCAAATGTGATGTCATTGAGCTTCAGCTCGCTCAAGATAATGATCAATTGATAACAACATTATGTGTCATTGGAGGGCAAAGACTAGACTTGCCATCTCTGCTCAAACAATGGAGGGCAAAGCCAGAGTTGCTGCCACAGACCAAACAAAGCCAATCATTGAGATTGTTAACTAACATGTTACCAAACAATAAGGAGCTCAAAAAAAATGCTGCCAAGGGTGGAAAACCCCGATGACAAAATGACCTCGAAAGAATCCCGGTTACCTGAATCTCGACCATTCCTTTCTTTTCTAGATCTTTTCTTCATATGGGCGTCAGGACCTCGTCATTCCCACGATATAATGCATTCAGAACCTGTCCCCTACGGGTCCAGGAATATGCTTGTGTGAGACAATGTGGCGTAGCGGTAGTATTGATCAACCTCTCGTTGAATGTGGTCATTGTCAATGTGCGTCGTCATAGAGGAGATCAACTCCTTAAAGACTGGGAGAGATTCAAATAATGATGCTTGCTTGGATTTGTCGAGAAGGCGACCGGAAGGAGTGTGAATGAGAACACGTGGGGAGCCGCGGATGACATTCCGAACAGCCTCGCGGATCGCCGCCTTCGTCTGTTCTGGGATCACGTACCCATAACAACGCTCTGTGATGCAAGATCAATAGAAAATCCTCGATACAATGTCGATGCACTCACCACGAATTTCTGGATCAGGCGACTGCGATATCTTCGACAGCATCGTCTCGAACGCGCCAACGGCATCGTCATAGCGTCCTGCCCCGTGTAAGGCTGCGTGCTTCCGCTCATACCCCCATGGAGAGGATGGGTCGAGCGTGATCACCTAATGATGATGCCATCGACAGGAACCAACCTGCACGAGAATGGAACGCACCTTGTCTGCGTCATTTAAGGCCTCCTTCCACACGCCCTTGGCTATGTATGCCTTGCTTCGCTTGATAAAGAGATCTTGTGGTGCGATGGGATCGAGGGACAGTAGAGCTGAATAATAGGAGATGGCATCATTGTGCCGTTCGGCCCTCACTGCAGCATCCCCAAGGCTTTCTAGCTTCTGTGAGCAACAATACTTGAAGTCTAGAATACAACAGTCACACCAATGCCGCCACCTTCACGATATACAAGACTAGTGGCTCACCAAGAGCCCATTGTAAGTGTTCATCATGCGCGTTTGCCTGCTCTCCTAATTCATCCGCCATCTGGCGCAGACACTCGCTAGCATCCGTGATGCGGTCGGTTGCTTTGAGACGTTCACATATGACTCGGTAGACCGTGAATTTCGGAACCACGAACTCCAAACGGCGTCAGGCCCACAAGGAATATCCAAGAAAAGGGGGATACTAACGCTAGTGGCAGTAACCAAGGCATCTCTCCATGAGCTACTTGCCAGTGTTGCATTGGCCCGCTCATTCGAGAGCTGTGTGTGGACTGGTGAATTGAGAGCAATGCGAGTGAACCGCATAACTTCTTCATGCGTCGCAATCGACTCGTCGAGGTCACGAAGGTCGCCTAATAACTCATAGCGAATCCACAACGCGAGAACGAGATTGGCCAGCCTCTGAAGCTTGTCAAAATAGTCGTGCGGAATATCTTGTAGTACTGTTTGACGAAGTGCCGGAATCAACCTGTCAATGTCGGCCAAGCCACCAGAGCCTATGGCACTGTAGAGTGCATACGTTTGCAGAGCGAGATCAGCAGCTCGATGTTCAGGGCTGTCAGGAGAGCAACTAGCCTGGACCTCTGATGCGAGCTTCATAATTTCTCCCGGGATTTCTTCAAACCCAAGCTTCCCATATTGATATAAGCGAACTTCGGCTAGGTGCAACAGCGTCACAGGCCGATCTGGGTGGCCAACATGTCGCAGCCTGAGCGCTTCTCGATAATGCGAGATAGATGTCGAGAGTTTCACGGTACTACGGTCAATCTGACAATTGATGAAATGGGCCATGGCCAGGTTGCAAAGTGCAGCAGCACGACACTTGTAGTCCTCAGGACAGATCGAAAGAGCGTGCTCGAAATATCCAATAAAGATTGCAACATTTTCTTTTCTTGTGTCATCGCGATAGCGGAGGAGCGCATCGTGCCCTTGATCAGTTAGTCGCGTGAGCTCCGAGGAATCTTCCCAACCGAACTAATCAGCAAACTAAGATCAGCAGAGGACACTACATATACAGTATCGTCCAACTTACGCCCCCGTCATGATCCGAAACAGGCCCCAACAGGTCGGAAGGTCGCCGCTCCATGGTAATGAGGAGCGAGGAACAAGGTGATACAGGGTCACCCTCATTTGAAGAGAATGTAATTACTGTACTGGTCATCAGCACTTATTACTCTAGTACTTGAGACACAATGCTTACAAAGAGTGTCGTCAACTAAGTCCCCTACACAGATGGCTGCTGTGCGGAGAACTTCTCCGTTTCCCAGCATCGGGGAAAACTCAAAGGACGCATATACAGAGAGTTGGACCTTGGCAGAAGGCTCGGATGGCCTGGAAATAATGAGGGCGGCAAATCAAAATCAAACAGAATAGGAATATCCTACAACTGGATCCTATCATCCCATTCAATAACGCCATCAGGGAGGCGCGCTGGCTTGTTCTTAGTTCTGCGTTTGGTGCCATCAAATTGAACGAGAACATAGAATCCGACAGGCATTCGCCTGAAACCAACGACGACATCCTTAGCTTGGACACCTGCGAGATGATTGCAACACTCCTAACAGAACAAATTTATGGAGGTACGTACACGTGATAACGATTTGTAAGCTGTCAACCCTACTATTTCCAGGCTGCGAGACCACAGGGTAGTTTTCCAATAAGAACTCTTCGAGGCGGTCCTCTTGCGTCAGCTCCTCGGGAGTAAGTTTTCCCTACCTAGAAGTAAAAATCGGGATAGATCGAAGACCGTGACGACGAACCGTCTCGATCCAGGTTATCCATTCGCTATCATGCGTAACGACCACCCGGGCACCAGGATCCTGGCCAAAAAAAATTACTTGAGTGATGATCATTGACATGCCAATTCAAACCTTATTCAATTGGTGTCGGTTGATAATATCGGAAGGATGAAAGGGCTAACAGTCACTCAGTCATCGAGGATATTTGAAATCGACTCATGATACCAACCTGTGATAACGCGAGTACAGGGCCCCCATCTGCACCCCCACCTTCCCCACGAGGCGGTTTTGGAGTATTTTTCTTGCAGAATACTCGCATGAGAAACATTGCGAAATCACAGGGACGTTTACGGGGGCGAACTGCAGGTACCGGCTGAACCTTGGACCCCTGAGCCTGAGATAACCATCCCAACACATCATCGCGTACTGCGATCTTGAACCCACGTATGAAAACAGTTTGATTGTCATTTCCGCTGTAGCCAGGTCCGTCACGGTAATCCACAGGAAATGTATACTCCCAATGTCTCCCAGTGATTGTACCTTCGCCATCTTGTGGCACCACCCTGATGTGTCGAGATTCTGTAGTTGTAGCATCGTCGAACGACGCAAGAGACCAAGAACGTGCTTTGTAGAAACCGGTAATCAGGTAGAGGGAGCCACCGCTGATGTTTGCACCGTATTGCTCTTTGGCGATTTTGTACCAGTCATACGCACGCTCGATCGCCACCTTACGAAAGCGCTCGCTGGCAAGGAGGTCGTGGGATGTAGCGCCATCTGGGAGGATCAGAATTGCACCTTTGGCGGAGGACGGAGTGAATTCGTAGTAACCAGGCCTTCAAGCTACGAATCAGTACCGATTCTTCGGTGTCCTTCGTGAAGGAATTACCTTCGTGAGGTTTGCTTGGGTTGGGTTATGCCAGGAGAGGAGATAACACAGCCTGCAGGATCAGCGTTGGATATGATGTTGACTTCGTGATCAAAATCGATTGGAATACGATCAAAGCTAAAAGAGCAACCGGGACGTTGATGAAGAGCATGGTTTGGCCCGTAGCATACGTTGAAAAGAACGTTGAATGCGCCCTGCTGAGTGACATAGCCAACATCCCCGATCTGGAGCCCATCTTGTCTGTGGCTGGACGGGAGCGTACTGCTCGGTTCGGGAAACCGCAACGGGTATCCGCGATCATTTGGGAGACATTTCGCGTACACATCTTGCGGGGAACCCATGTTGTCACTTCAAATGTGTATGTGAAGAGTGAGATGGACCACCTGGTAGACTCGGAGGAAAGACGAAGAAGTCGAGGGGATGCAAGTGGGAAGAGACAGAGGAGCCTAGAACGAGCAAAGGGCAGCGCAGTGCCCACGCTTCTCAAGTATGCCACGCCGATGAGGTGAGGCAGGATGCACAGGCCCGCTCAAAATACTTCGAATAGATGAATCGTGCACACGTGGCCAAAGAAATCTTTCGGGACAATGCGTAAGAGATTGCAGGACTCAGAAAACCACAAGGGCCCGGGGTATCCTGACTGTTTGGCAAACATTTCGCGTACACGGGGTTCGCAATGCATGTTTTCGCCAAAGGGACTGTGACGAGAGCCATTTGTCGCTCGTGGAAGTTCAATGGTAGAAGCTGATCAGTGGACTTCGGCCGTGTCAATTTGGTGGGAAAGGGACCACGTGGGTTGGATCCCCACGTGGCATCGCACGGGAACGACGAAGTCAGGCTAGGCCTACGAAAGTGGTCAGCTGCGCCAGCTCAGGGGTGGGAGCACACCCTTTTAGGGTCA
>Ga0307508_10002786_pt1 | contig 18183 bp, 21 predicted proteins | sample 9_EM_MG_FD_203089 | JGI IMG/M metagenome (GOLD analysis project Ga0307508, IMG submission 203089) | Populus trichocarpa ectomycorrhiza microbial communities from riparian zone in the Pacific Northwest, United States - 9_EM | ecosystem: Host-associated > Plants > Roots > Unclassified | place... | reverse complement strand
GACGGAGGAGACGGAGTCGGGCGAGCGCTTCGACAAGCGGGCACCGGAGACGGAGACGGAGTTGGGCGAGCGCTTTGACGAGCGCACGCCGGAGACGGAGGAGACAGGCGAGCGCTTTGACAAGCGGACGCCCGAGACGGAGGAGACGGGCGAGCGCTTCAACAAACAAGCGGGCACCGGAGACGGAGGAGACAGAGTCGGGCGAGCGCCCCAAGCGGATGCCGGAGATGGAGGAGACCGGCGAGCGCTTTGACAAGCGGACGCCCGAGACGGAGGAGACGGGCGAGCGCTTCAACAAACAAGCGGGCACCGGAGACGGAGGAGACAGAGTCGGGCGTGCGCCCCAAGCGGACGCCGGAGACGGAGGAGACCGGCGAGCGCTTTGACAAGCGGACGCCCGAGACGGAGGAGACGGGCGAGCGCTTCAACAAAGAAGCGGGCACCGGAGACGGAGGAGACCGGCGAGCGCTTCAACAAAGAAGCGGGCGCCGGAGACGGAGGAGACGGAGTCGGGCGAGCGCTTCGACAAGCGGGCACCGGAGACGGAGGAGACGGAGTCAGGCGTGCGCCCCAAGCGGACGCCGGAGACGGAGGAGACGAAGTTGGGCGTTCGCAGCGAGGCACAACGGTTGTGACTCGCAAATATACCTCTCTCCAGTTACAATTTGTGGAGTCTTGGTGATGTTGCGAAATTTCTTTGGCAGGGTTGCAAGATTGTCGAGTATTCGTGGTTTTCGGGTTTTCGGGTTTCAGGGGTTCGTGTTTTAGGTTACGCAAATTCGAGAAACTTGACTGGTTGGTCGTTATGGGCCTCCGTACTCTGTAGTGGCGGTAGTGGAAATTGTGGGTCATTACTCAAAACCCGGAAATCCACTCACAACCCCAAGAAATGCCCACGGGATTTCGCTTACAGCTTCACTGTCTCTCCTCTGATGAATAGAATCTTGTTCCTCTTCTCTTTCCGGTGCTCTTCTCTGTGTGTACAATTTGCTGTCTTTTGTTTTAAGGATGGCCGAAATCTCCCTGTAATAGATTAGTTGAATAGCCCAAAACCTAGAAACCCACCAACGAGCCCACATAATTCGCTTATAGCTACACCATATCTGCTCCGATCAACAGAATTTTTTAGATGATGCTGTTCATCTCCTCTCTCCAATGCTCTTACATGTGAGTACAATTCTCTATGTCTTGTTGTGGTGGTGGCCGATCGTTCCCATCAAACGCAACAGGACACTATCATGAGATCTCACTCGACTTGGATGCCAAATCGTTTGTCATGAGATGTGGCCCGGACGGGGACCGGGCACATTCTCGGAGATGAGACTGATAGCGTCGGCGCATTGTCCGGTGGACTAGCCACCTGACACCTACGATGTCCAACCCCCACCCTCCGCCGTTCCTTAGCCCAGCAAGGCTCCTTGCCGTTGGTGCTCCAATCGCCCAATACCAGAGCACGCTGCACGACAACGCGCCTACCACACATCAGAGATGACTGAAAAAAAAAACGCTGAGAATCCTCTGGAGAGCACGAATAGCCGGTGGACTGTTGATGTCCTCCGCACGCCACGCGAATCATTTTTTTTTGGCGCCGCGCGATTAGTGCCTGCGGATAGGAGGAGTCCCGCTGTGTAGCTAGCCGCATCCGTCGATAGGAGGAATCGTCCGCTGAGTCTGTGGGTAAACAGGGAGGGCTACATTGCGGCTATAAAAAGCCAGTTCGGGTTTTTCAGAAAATAGCCAACCTTCATGATACAAGAGTGTGGCGTGCTGTTGAATATCTGGGTTGCCGAACGGGTCGTCGGGGGAGGCTCGCTTGGCCAAGAAAAACCAAAACTTAAGCCAGACTTAAGCAAGCCAGGACACAAAACCTCGGATGCCGGCTAAGTCGTCTGGGGATTGGCGCCATCCAGCGCACGGCCGATGAAGATGATAGCCTGCCATGCTGTTCTCAAGCCGAAATCGCCAGCGGTAGATAAACAATCCAATTCCGCTGGGGAGTTGGGGCTCATCATATCGCAGAAACGGCCCTATCTGCCGGCATAACTCCTCAGGCTCAGCTGGAGCGACTATACAAAGTGCATATAAGGCCGGCCGCCTTGTCTGATTCTCCCGCATCCTATCGATCAATCCCAACCTGCAATTGAATCTACTGACGGCATTCTGTGAGTGGGGCCCGCTGATTAATGCCGCCGTTACTCCTTCCGATAATTCAGTGTCCACAGATTCCGCAAAACCCTGGAGGAGCAGGGGCTGACGTTCGGACCGAAGGCCATCCCACGGAGCAATACTCTCCACCGTTCCGGATTGTTGTTAACAGCATAGTAAAAACACTCTGCTCTGTTACTGAATAGGTTCTTGTCGGTCTACGATGTATCCGGCACAAAAATATGGGTGGTGCGCGTGCGCATACCTCCGGTTACTGGCTCCTGTTTAGAAACGACAAATATAGCCTCTCCAACTCTACCAGTCGCCGGTGGAAGAGCAGCCACGTATGTGTTCTTCACAAAGCTGCGCATGTGAGCCCCAACGAATAACATCCCACTGCTCCACCAATCCACCTCGGCTCTAGTTTCAGCTCCATCCCTGGTTCCCGTCACCGAATCAAAGCAAGCCTTACCAACAACCATGATGCTGTGCTCTAGAAACGAACACATACAACGAATGATACAAACCGAGAAAGACAGCACCAGCCCGGCCAAATACCCACTAGCGATGAATAGCCGCACCAGCCGCCGTACATCGCTATATCCGAACACAGACCGAAGGAGACGACAATAAATTTATAGAATCCAAGTATATGTTTGCTTCTAGCGGCCAGTATTAGCGACGCCCACAGTGTCTAGACGAGGCGGAGGGCGAGCAGCAGGACGTCACAGCATATATGGCATAATGGGTCACTGCGGATTCCTTTTCACCGCTTCCAACTGAGTGAGAGTTCACAATTCTTGAGTCCGCCTCCTGGCTAAAGTTCCGTCAGCTGCCCGCCCACTTCCAACCGGTTGTGCAACCCTGGCAGGGCGCGCCGCCGCGCTCGGGAGGAAGCGGCGCGTGTTTGAGGAAGCTGGGGTGTCTCGATTGTATGTAGGAGCTGCAGCCCATCGAAACGGCAACTACGATAGCAAGCCCAATAGAGGACTTGTGAAGGCTTTCGAATGCGACTAGTCTGTGCATAGCAGTGTTTGATGGGACGAAGTGATGCAGTGTAGTCGATTTGTCTCAAATGGAGCTTTTCACCGAGCAGGAGGACGAGAGGATGGGAGGGGACGGCGGTTGTTAGTTACAAAAGTCCAAATAGAAGATTTGGTCGTCGGTCGGTATCACACTAATTCCGCGACCCCGACCGCAATCCACAGCCAGCAACACAAAACCAAACCTCCTGTTGTCAGATTATCGATTGGACTGTTGGTTGTCAAGGTATTCACAGAAGAGTGGTGATGGTAGTGGTGGTGGTGGTGGCGTTAGTGGAAATAGTGGGTCATTAGTTACAAAAGTCCAAATGGAAAAATTTGGTGTTTGCAGAAAACTGCTCCACAACCATATCCACACACCCATCCAACCTCCAGCGTCAAGTAACATATACCCAATGTGGCAAACAACGCATCTCCACATCCTTCCATGTTCTCATCAACATCTGCCCCTTCACCAACGCCTATGATCGATGCACATTCACATTATGTTGCAGGAGTCTTTGTTGGATCTGGTTACTATGGCTGTTAGTGTTTGCCAAGCAGATAGCCAGCACTTTGAAGAGCAATGGTATCCGGCCAGAAATTTATCAATCAGATCGAGGTTGTGAAACGATATTATTGGCCAATGCGCAACTACAGTTCGAACAGTAGAAGATCCTAACGCCACTATTGATAGCTGCTAACGATATCAATGTGTGTAGATCGGTATACAGTATATTCAGTATAGAACGAACGTCTCGGCGCGGGACGCCCCATTATATCGGTCTCCGTGGCTATTCCACCGGAGGCCGGTGTGCCGACGCTATCGGTCTCGGTGGCTAGTCCACCGGACAATGCGCCGACGCTATCAGTCTCATCTCCAAGGATGTGCCCGGACCCCGTTCGGGCCACATCTCATGACACTTCCCCTCTTGCTGCGTACCGTCGAAGACAGAGCAACAAGTAAGCAACAAAGAGCAGCACGACAGTAAAGTCAACGTCATAAAACAAATCCCCGCTAGCCTCATTAAAACCTCTGCAGTTGCAAAACCTCGTGGGAAAAAGCCGATCTGCTAGAGGACAAAAAAGTACCAGCTCAACGCGAGTAAACAGACAAAGCGCGAGTAAACAGATAAGCAGTCACCTTGCTAACGCTGTAGCCCAATACCTTCCGCAAAGCCCCTATGCTTCTCAGGTCCCAGCGCCTTCGTCATGATGTCTGCCAAGTTGTCGTTGGTGATAACGTAGGAAAATTCCAACTCTCGAGTGGCGTGAAGGTCCCGCCAGTGATGGAACTTCACATCAATGTGTTTGTTCCTGCTCTTCCCGTATCCAGCTGCCTGGATGTTCTTCAACGCACCATTGGGATCGGTGCAAATAGGGAGACATTCGAGTTTCCCGACAACGTCCGTGTGAAGCTTGGCAAGCCACTGGGCTTCTCGAGCGTCTTCCGAGCCAGCGACGTATTCGGCTTCCGAGCCAGCGACATATTCGGCTTCCGAGCAAGCGACGTATTTGGCTTCCGTGGTGGAGAGTTAGGAGAAACGGTGAAGAGTGCTACCATCGACTGCTTGTAGGATTTCCATAAGACTGGTCCATTGTAGGCTTTGAAGACATATCCTCCCTGCGACTTTCTTCTGTCGATATCTCCTGCAAAGTCGGAGTCTGTAAAGCCAACAAGAGGTTTCGACGTGGTTGGTGTACGAGGGAATACGAGCTTGAGGTCGGCGGTGTTTGGGGTATCGGAGAACGCGTTTTGCCGCTGTTGGGTAGGACGTGTACGGTTTTTTTAGCAGCGTACGATAAGCTGCTGACGATGCTTTGGTAGTACCCGGCGTCGACTTCTGCTTCCCCTTTTGGCTCGGCATCGAGTCTTATCTTATCGTGGAGAGGGGTGAAGACTGAGTTTGCGTCGTCCGTTCCAAAACGTTTGAGGATAGTCCGGATGTATTTGCTTTGGCTGAGGAAAATCGCACCAGAGTCGTCGTACCGTTCTATTTCCAGGCCTAGGAACTGTTTCGCTTTTTCCGAGATCCGTCATCTTGTATTCCCTTTTCAGGGCTGCCTTGAGGTCTGCTGCGGCTTCAGAGGCTGACGGTGGGTAGAGAATCTGGGTGTCATCGACGTAAAGGAGGAGAAAGACGCTCACACCCTCGGAGTTGCTGTCCGGCGTACTCACACTCTCGGCCCTACTCACAGCTGGGCATGGCTCGGCGCGTGAGTTGTGAGTAGATTTGTGAGTAGATTTGGTCGATGGCGGGGACGACGATGAGGGCTCATTGATAAGCCACTCAATACCTTCCGGAAGCTGCATGTATACGTCCTTGTCGATTTCTGGATTCAGGAACGCAGTAGCAACGTCGAGCTGATCGATTTCCCATCCTTCCTGGGCAGCGCAACTTATTAGGTAACGAAGGGTAGGCAACTTACTGACCGGAGCGTAGGTCTCCTCAAAGTCAACACCTTGTACCTGTTCATATCCTTTGATAACAAGCCGAGCTTTGTATCTCAGAGTACCATCGGGATTCGTCTTGGTCTTATATACCCACTTGCACCCTATAGGCATGCTGTAGGTATATTCCGCCGGAGTAAAGGTATGGTTCTCCAACAGAGACGCGTACTCCTGCTGCATAGCAGCCTTCCACTGTCGCTGAAGAGGGCTATTCATAGCTTCTCTGTACGATTGTGGGTCATCAGTCGATACCTCAGCCGCCAGGGTTGTACCGGCCCTGGCTGCCCGTCTTGACTGGCTCCTGATCAGCATACGAGGCTGCAAAGGAGAAGCGTTTGGAGCCCTGTCGGGCACGCTTTGTGGATCTAGCACAGATGCTTCTTCCACTGACCCCATTCCCGCCGGTGGGTATTGTATTTTCAGATGGATCTAGCGCAGGTGCTTCTTCCACTGACCCCATTCTCGTCAATGGGTTTGTTGTAGATGTGTCTTCGGGTGGATCTAGCGCAGGTGCTTCTTCCACGGACCCCATTCTCGTCAATGGGTTTGTTGTAGATGTGTCTTCGGATGGATCTAGCGCAGGTGCTTCTTCCATTGCTTCGGTAATGACTGGATCCTCTTTCGGCAGTCCGAGAGGGTCGATGCTATTCTCGTTGTCGACCATCATGCAGTATATATAGGCAGTTTGACTCTCATCGAAGTAGACATCCGAGCAGTTGATGGCCTTGTCGAAATCGGGATCCCAAATTCGCCAGATCTTGGTGGTATTATGGACGTATCCGAGCACCATACAGGCTTTTGCGCGGGTACCCATCTTTGCGTCCATTCTTTGATATTTCGGGATATGCTTCCACACCACACATCCGAAGCACTGAAGGTGATCCAGAGTGGGTTTATCTTCGGCCGATGTCGTATCGTCTTGTCCCGGCCTCGTACTCACACCTTGTGAGTTGCTGTCGAGGGCCGAGCCCACACGTGAGTTGCCGTCCAGGGCTGTACCCACACGTGAGTTGCCGGGCGCCGTACTCATACTCTGTGAGTTGTCGGACGCCGTACTCATACTCTGTGAGTTGTCGTTTCGGTATAATCGGCGATGGCGTTTGCGCACCTCGTATGGCGTTTTTCCGTTCAAGGACTTATTCGGGGTTCTTCGATGTAGATAGCGAGCGGTGTTGATGGCCTCGGCCCAGAACCGCATCGGGGCTTGCGAACCAAGCACCATGGCCCTAGCCTTCTGGGTCAGGACTCCGGTCATCTTTTCTGTGATGCCATTCTTGTGTTGCGTGTATGGTGGACGCGGCTCCAATTAATGCCTCGAACGGCGAGGATGCTTCGGAACGTTTTGTTGTTGTATTCCCCACTTCCGTTGTCAGAGCGAAACCTCTGGATATCGTATCCCCAGCCATCCACCTTAGCTTGAAACCATTGGAAGGCTGCCGTGCAGGTCTCAGCGCGTTTGTCAGGAAGGATGGTGATCTCCGCATGACGAGAGTAGTCATCGATGTAGACAATGAAGTACTGGGCACCGCCTGCCGAGCGTACAGCGAATGGTCCGCACAGATCCGAATGAACCAACTCGAATGGTGTAGTGGTGCACTGGACTGGAACGCGGATTATCTTCCGTTTGAGCTTTGCCTGGATGCATACCTCGCAGATGCGGCCGTCGTCGACGTAACCTTTGACAATTAGGTTTTATTGCTGCTTCTCCGGGGTGACCAAGGCGTCGATGCCACATCCTTGACTCAGCGATGGATAGCGTTGTCGGTCCGTTCGAAGTGATAAGGGCTGTATGTTGCGAGTCGAGGACTGAAGAACCAGCATCTAGCTCGTAGAGCATGCCGTTCTTTCGTCCCAACATTATCATCCGTTGGTTGGCGGGATCGCTGATGATACACCTGCCCTTCTCGAATGTGGTGCTGTATCCGTGGGTGTCTAGGTCCCCTACCGAGAGAAGAGAGTATCGAAAGGTTGGAAGGTGTAGGGCCTTGACCCAGTGGTTCTGGACTTGAACGAGGCCTTTATGTAGCTTGACAATGGTGTCATCTCCCAGCCTTATGTCGATGGTGTGCGATAATCGGGAGTAGGTCTGGAACAGGCTCCGGGGCCATTGTACATATGGTGGGAGGCTCCGGAGTCGATTATCCATATTGAGGGTGGCCAAGGCAAAGTGGCCAGTCTTGAAGGTATTCTGTGAGTAGGGTTCACGGTCATACTCACACGCCCCGTGCTCACACGCCCCGTGCTCACGCGTCCCGTACTCACGCGTCCCGTACTCACACGCCGCACCGTACTCACACGTCACGTACCCACGCGTCCCGTACTCACACGTCCCGTACTCACGCGTCCCGTACTCACACGTCCCGTACTCACGTGTCCCGTAGTCGTTCTCCCGTTCACCGAGCGCTAAGGCGGCAACCATTTTTGAGAGCGTTTCACCGTCACGGAGGAACTCGTCGTCAAGTTTTACCTCGTGGCCGGATGTGAGTAGGGTTCGGTCAACGGGTGTGAGTACGGCTCGGCCTGATGTGAGTAGGGCTCGGCCCGTGACAGTGTCGGTTAGTCAATCTAGATCCGACCGGAGAACGAGGGATTGTTCGGTATTATCACCATTTGCCACCATGGCACTTCCTTTTTTGCCAAAACGCTTCTGATTCCGGGCGGCTTTGAGCTCATCCGATCTTTTCTTGAGAGTGCAGTCCTTCTCCATGTGGCCAGTTTCACAGCAATGCCAGCACTCGATGTTGTCCCGGGAGCGTTTCTTGCCAGCTGTTTGTCCAGTATCCTTCCTAGCATGGGAGGGATTGCTGGAGGACTTCTTCTGGGATTCTTGCGCTTTTTTCTTGCGACAGTCGGAGATATGGTGACCCTTCTTCTTGCAGTATTTGCAAAACGGAGTCTTTCCTCCACCATTGGAGTACAGAAGGGTTCCGGCTGTATTGTTTCCGGGATCGCCAATTTTTCGAATTCCGAGAGTTCGTCGATCGCATCTTGCACGGAGATGGTATTCTTCCTCTTCCGTAGTTCATGGGTTGTATGGGTGAACGTGGGACCCGCATTGTTGAAAAGGTGCTGAAGTAGAACAGAATCCGATATCGCTTCGTTGGTTCCATCGACGGGGTCTCGGTACTGAAGCTGGCGTTCACAGTACGTACTGATACGTTCACCTGGCCGAGGTTTGACGGTGTAGAGGTTGCTCGCGTGGATGGAGCGTTCGGTTTCGGAGTAGGTTCTGTTAAATTGGTTCCCCAGCGTGATCCACATCTCAGCCGGATCTTCCATACGGCGGAGCTGTTTTTGGATCATGCCGTTGACGGAGAAGCGAAGGAGGGTTTTGGCTGCATTTCTTCTCTCCTTGAAAGTTTCTATAACGCGTTGAAGGTTGGCGTTATCGACCTCCCCACTTCTGGCCCTAGTGGAGTGGGCAGGATGAGTCTCGGTCGGCTCCTTTTCTTCGCTGGTGACGATTTCCCACGCCTTCATTGACTTGAGGATACTCTTGACATTCATCTTCCAATCGATGTAGTTGATGAGGTTGAGACGTTCAATGCTTCCCCACTTGCCTTGTGGAGATCCTTCTTGACGGTATCGGTGGAGGACATTTTTGGTGGTTTGATCAGGAAGGCTTGGCGATGCGGCTGAAAATAAGGGAAATGGTTTCAGGTATAGATATTGTGGTTGATAAAGCGATCAACCCGGGCTCATAACCCATCAATGTGTGTAGATCGGTATACAGTATATTCAGTATAGAACGAACGTCCCGGCGCGGGACGCCCCATTATATCGGTCTCCGTGGCTATTCCACCGGAGGCCGGTGTGCCGACGCTATCGGTCTCTGGCAGGTTTGACTGACCGGCAGAGCATCGAGGCTGCGAAAGTTAGGATTTGAAGCACTGTATGGCGGAGTAACCACTTCAAAGAACACAAGGCTCTGGGAAAGTGTCTATGGCAAGAATTGGACTCGTCTGGGTCTCTGGGGGAGGGTGTGTATATACCCAGACGTTCCGTCCCCGACAGACGACCGGGCACCATCAGTGAGAATGTCCCTCGGTCTGGAACGAGCCGTTCTGTCTATCATGTAGTTAGAGGCTGTCCTCCATTCGGGCTAGTAATCCTGAGCAGTGAGGGGTTCGTGGCCGCATACCATCGCACTCGGTCGGAGCGGCTCTTATTCGAAGTCCACTTTTATCAAAAGCACCTTGATCATCGCTCTTACGAACTGCCAATAGTCGATGTCCGGGGCAACGCTAAATGGCAGAGGATCTTACAAGGGTAACGTCAGGTAGCTGAGAGCCCATTTGTATCATGATACGGAGCGAGAAAGTGGTGACCTACCCAGCTGATGCACGAAAAAGCCAATCGCCGGATGGCGTGCCAGCAGCAAGCTCTTGCCAGCCGATCATCAGGCCGCAAAAAGAGATTTTGGCGGTGGTCATAGTGTATCACACGCTGGACGAGTGACATTCCATGTCATCGTCTCGGGCACCAAAACAAAACCTTCGCCACCCCTACCTAGTGGGGTGGCTTGGAGGCCCCAGGAGCTGGAGGCTGGAACCGTGGGTTAAACTCAGCGCTTGCAGTTAACTCCCCCAATTCCTGGTTGCTACCTAGAGGTTATTCCACTAGGCCATGTGAGGTTTTTTGTTACTGATGAGAGACGACAGTGCCTATGACCCCGTACGTAGCTCTGGGAACCACCACTGCCGTGCCAGATGTGGCTTCCCCGACGGGGGATGGGTTGAGTACGTAAGGTAATTCTTCGTCCCGGCCGCGGCGGGCCATGCGGCTATCCATCCCGGACGGCGAGGGGGCATGCCGATCCGACTTGTATGGAGCAGGACTGCGCCATACAGCGAGACAAGTCACGATCGGAATCGGAAGGCCGGAGTGATACCCATGATCCCCTACCCTTCCTCTCCAAACAAACCAGAGAGAGTAGGCTCGCCACGACCTAAACTGGTCGCATGTGGGTATTGACTGAACAGACGAAAGATTTTACCTGTAAAGGGAATCCACGCTTTGCTGGGGGAGGGTTATGAGCGGCTATCATGTCATCTGTTTGGGAATGAAATTTTTGTTACGCTTGATATCATGACCGCCTAATGTTGCCTGCTGGTGTTACTAACCCCACCCAACTTGCTTATCCATTTGACCCACCGATGGCAGTTTGGAGGAAGAGTGGGAACGATGGCATTTGAGTATATAAGTGGCAAAACGATGGCATTTTAGAGGTTTTCCGTATCATTTATTCATTAATCGTATGTGACCTATGTGACCTATGTGATCATGGAGATAAAAGGCTGTTTGCTGCCGACTCATCCGAATCAGCGAGCCTCATAACTTATCACACGTCTCACGAGTGACAGTTCATATCTGTGTTGCGCCCCAAATCAAAAACCTGCTTTACGCCACAGTTCCAGGATAAGTAGAGCCCCGAGCTTCCCACTTGTAGCGCCCTGAGGTATTCTACACATTTGCTAAGGAAAGAAAGAAAGGGAGAAAGAAAGAAAACCACACCCCCTTTATCTCCCCATGCGTTCCGGCATTTGTATAGTTTCTATCTCACTACTGGAATAAGAACGGCGATATGAACTGGGGCCAGGGCATGCCCTCTAGGTAAGACAGACCGTACGCCGTCGCCCCGAAGAACGGCTCGTCGATCCCGGACTGTGTGCTGTCGGGCTGGGTATCGTATGACAGGCCCAGCGTGAGGCTGGGGTCACACTGGAACCCTCCGTCAATGCCGAGGGCTTCGTTCGGCCCGAAGAGGTTCTCAAGGCCGCCAGTCTGGTCATAGGCGCCATCTAGGTGAATGTCAGCGAGCGCTTGGAGCGGAAGAGGGGTGGCAAGAGCATACGTGGGGTGTATGCATCCGGGTCTCCTACGTCCCACGGCGACCGGAACAAGCTCTCGGGCTGGGCAATCCCCAACATCGCCCCCTGCGGTGGTCTGTACCCTGCGGAGACGGAACGATTAGCGGCGAAGCTGGAACGGAGGCGGAAGCGTTGATTACCGTCATCCATTGCACCTTCTCGTTGCTGACCCCAGGGTGAGTGATTAGGGTATGCAAGGTTGCCATGACAGTGGCTCGACCGACGCGAGGGCCGGGACCGAGTCTCTGGAGCCGAGTTAGTTCTTTCTTTCCTGTGCGAGATAGTTTGGAGGCTCGATAACAAAGGTGTACCTCTAGGCGAGTCGGCGTTGGGTCGGTTGGGTGAGGCCGAAGGCAAGACCCTCTTCAGATGCCCGTCCATTTCCCAAATGCTGTGGCTCAAGGCACCACGGAGATCCCTGGGGAGCGTGCGGAGAAACGACATCGTAAACTCGTTCTTATCCTCCGATCTTGCCGACTCTTCGTTGAACCTTGCCCCGAGCGCGGCCGCGGATATGTCCTGTCCGTGGGATCCCGGACCCTCCGCAGGGACTGCCGGAGCCAACCCGGAGATCGCTGTACATACGGCGTGCTTAGCAACGGGCTCCTAACCAGATAGAGCCATCGGTGTGGACCACTAACCATCGTGCAGCTGCATGGCATCGTACTTCTTTCCTTGACCCAGAGTTGGGTCCAAGAGGAGATCGCTCAGCTCTTTGGTCAGCTGGGGTGGCGTCATCAAACTTCCCCGGCCGAAACACTCGGTCACACGCTTCCGTAGCTCCTCGACCTCCCGCGGCAGTGGTGGGGCCACCCCCTCGGACTGTGATCTCCCGGGCGGTGGCCTATTAAGCCCGCACCTACCGCCCTCGTGCTCTTTCCTGCTCGCCTTGCTGAAGAAAGTCTCACCACACCCATTCATGCAAGGAAGACACCTGAGATGGGTGCTGAGAATATGAGCCCTATTGAGAGGCGCCAGGTTAGTATCCGAGCGGATTTCACTGTCGCTGAGAAAGCAGACTCACTTTAGGTTTGCTGTATGCGCAAAATAGCATTGCTGCCAAGTGATCCGCTGGGTGAGGAGCTTGGAACGTTCGCGCTTGCGAGGCTCCGCCGGTGCATACGTGCAGATGGGACATTCGTAATGAAGTTGTTTGCAGTGGTCACTGTGATATTAACGAAAGCCCCAGAAGCGCCGTAGGAGAGTCCCTTACATGGCTTCTTGTTCCGTGGTAAAGGTCTTCCTGCACTCTTCCAGGCTCGCATCCACCCTCTTGGCCTTGGAAACGACAGGGCAAGCGATTCCGTCGGCGGGCAGAACAGATGCGGTTCCCTTACTACAGTTTCTGGTATCCTCAGAGTTGGCCTTCTCTTTTCCCTCTCTGGGCCACGAGGAATCACCACCAGTATTTGAAGGTTGCTGGCAACTAGGGCCGCTGCGCGAGGAATCACCACCAGTATTTGAAGGTTGCTGGCAACTAGGGACGCTGCGCGAGGAATCACCACCAGTATTTGAAGGTTGCTGACAACTAGGGCCGCTGCGCGAGGTACTCCCTTGGACTGTCGGACGATTCGACCCCGGGGGTTCATCCCCACCACCTCCACCACCTCTGTAGGACTTCGTGCAGCCGCTGGAGAGTACGCATGCTGGACTTTTACCGCTCTGAGCTCTGTCGTTCTTCGGGTGCGAAGAGGCGGGTGTCCGACACAGAGTGGGCGGACCCGAGGTCGGAGTGTGGTTCTGCTCGGGGCTGGAGGAGGCGTCGTGCGATGTTGACGGGCGATCGAGTGCATGTGGGAACCATTGCTGAATGCTGGTGTCTCCATGCCTGTGCGGCAAATATTGTGGGATGGATCCTCCGGGGACGGTCGCATCCGCGCCGACGAAATGCCCCGATTTCTTTGGCGGTGGCGCCCCGGTCCAGTAGGATGAGAACTGGTCCCTCAAAACGTGGTGATGAGCCGGCTGCCGACTGTCTGCCGACATGAAGCTTCCCTCGAAGTCTCGACAGCTATCATCGCTGTGTCGCTGGATCCGTTGCAATGATGAGGACCAGAGTACTTCTCCCGGCAACATCGCTGGATCGGATTGCCGTTGAAAGAATACAGCTCCTGATAGCCGTCGGATTGCAGTGTCGTTCCAGCTGTCTCAATAACCAACAACAGCACCGACGGAACCCACTCTGCCGATGGGGATCTGGGGGTTTCCAGTGAGGAAAAAAACAGGCGGTGGATGAAGGCGTTCGGGGGAGGGAGATCGCCAGGACCCATGGACTTTTAAAGCACGGCACGGAAGCGGACCGTCTTATGGAGGAGAGGCCCAACTCTTTGGAGTGGATGGTAGGAGGGAGGAGAGAAGAAGGCAGTCATGCATGTCTGCTACTGCTGATCCCCAATTGTCAGTCAGGTGGGTATAGGATAGTAGGATCTTACACGTACCATGCCAACCATTGAGAGATGCCGAGAATGTAGTCGCTTATATTTTTATGCCTCTGCAATAAGCACGGACAGCATGTGCGGCTCTGGGAGAAGTGTCCCGGCATCAAGACATCGCACGCACGCGCACGCACAGTGGGGCCGCAACCAGGTGTTGGTTATGTGGGTTGCGGAACCTATTGGATCCGCACCGTTGCCGCAGCTATCGCCACGGCAACGGACAGGGGTCCTGGTTAATTGAGACGGCCAACACGCTATAGCATCGTGTCATGACGCTAGATACATAGCATCGTGTCGTGACGCTAGCTAGATACTTACATAGTATCGTGTCGTGACGCTAGCTAGATACATATAGCATCGTGTCGTGACGTTAGCTAGATACATATAGCATCGTGTCGTGACGCTAGCTAGATACTTACATAGTATCGTGTCGTGACGCTAGCTAGATACATATAGCATCGTGTAGACCAGGGCCCTGGTCGCGTCCAACCTGTCAAGTTAGGGTTCCGAGCGATGGGTGAACGCTCGGCACACCACCCCGAGCTATCGGCTTAAGAAACTGCATATTGTCGACCGAGCCACAATACAAATAACTCTGGCTGGAGGCCGGACCTCCAGGAAGAAATATTAGATGCCGAAGAGCCAGAGGCCCGACGGCATGGTTGCGGGCAGTTCCAAGAGACCCGCCTCAAGGTTCTACATACCTATTAGTTACCGACTGGAGACAGGTCACTGTTTACCCGCGCAGTGCCTACACTGGACGAAGAGCCGCCCCACGGTCCAGTGCTGGTGGTGCCGATGTCGGAAGCAGACGAGGGACCTCGTTGCCGACAAGAGGTGCGGGCGGTATTGGACTCCCTCTCTACTACGGATGTCATAGGAAGGCTGGTGCCGACTGGGGGGGGGCGCGGGGAGCGGGGTGTCTGAGTGGGGGCGCAGGGAGCACGAAGAAGAGAGCGCGCCACGGGGAAATTGTGATCGACTCGCTTATGAACCCTCGATCGCACCAGGTACCAGCGTGGCCCCCACCCATTTGCTCAGCGTCCCCCGAGAACGGACAGGGGTCCTACTCTAGAGTGCAGATACACACATCCGAACCAGGGCCCTGGTCCACCCATCATCTCGCAGACGTCACTTGGCCACCGACGTCATGATAACACACAGAGAGGCGATACCTCTACACCTGTCTCCTGCTTCGAAGCAATTGATACGCCTATATATACCGATGATGCTTTTTTTTGTTTTGTCATACTAGCATGTACCTAGCCTATCTGGACTGCGGCAGCGCACTTTTTTGACCGTTTCCCCGCCGCTGTCCGCGCGATGGCGGCGCGTTGCATTCCTCTGCCCTCCGCCCAGGCCTGTCCCATGAGAATGAAAATAACAAATGAAAGAACAAAAGAGACCGGTCCTCGCTCTCACTCCTCTTCTGCAGATGCCATGAAGGCGTGCGTGGGGAGAAACAGCGGTTCCTCAACCTCGGCGCCCAGCTTCTCATCCTCTGCTCTCCTCTCCTCTTCCCTTTCCCCCCCGCTCCCGGAGTTCCCACTCTGGCGCCTCGCTCTGCGCGTCCTCTTCAGCCGGGGCCGGGACCCGCCTCCCCACGTCCGTGGTGCAAAGGAAGTCTAGTACCGCCCTGCTGCATCTCTCGTCGGCCAGCAGATCCCGGACCTTCCAGCGGCTCTTCCACCTCCCAGTTTCCTTTCTGACCTCCGCCCGGAGAGTCCTCTGCTGGTCCCTCCACTCCTCTCCTTGAAGAGGTGGTCGCGTGTCTGTGTTCCGCTCGCGCACCACCAGCACTGCGGGGTGGGGCGGCTTTTTGTCCAGTTCAGGTATTGCCCGGTAAGGCAGTGACCTGTCTTCAGCTGGTAGAACTTCGAGGCGTGCCTCTTGGCGCTACCTGCGACCACTCCGTCCGGTTTCTGCTTGGCCGGCATCTTGTACTTCGCTTTGGAAATCCGGCTTCCGGCCCACTGTCGGGCTTCCGCCCATTTCTTCTCCGAGATCTCCCACTTGAGGTGCGCAAGAGACCTTTGGAGCGGATCCACTCCGCGCGCGTCCGGCTTTTCCGCCGCGAGCTTTGCCCACTCGTCAGCCTTCTCGTTCCCGGGGAGATATACTGATGATGCTGTTCCACCGACACCAAAGAGTAAAACATATCGCAACTCTTCTTCACGGACCTACTCGAGTAGTCAAGGACTAAGTATGCACCGATGCGTCGTATCGCCTACGATCCGACGAATAGTTAAAACGACTGTAGATATATCGACGATAACTCCGACGATTAAATTGACCTTGAATATTCTGCGCAACAATTCTCGCTATTGCACAGGGATAATCGCCCTATCAGCAACCACCCAACTAGAGTACATACCTAATTAGTTCGCGAACGGTCGCGCCCCCACCTTATGTATACATAGTTCTGGTTCGCGCTCACGGTGTGCAGAACTTCTCAGTTTTCGAGAGCAAGCTAAACCCCTATTGTACCCCTGGATAAATCAATACCGGAGCACGGAATCTCCAAAACATCCCACCCCCCTTTCAGCCCTCGAGACCCTGTCCGCCCACAAGAACGAACCCCTACATATGTACCAGCGAACATCTCCATCCAAAATGCATCCCGCAGGGACGGTAACTATACAGTAGATACGCAACTCGGGACCAGAATGCTGCATAACGGATCCCAGGCATCCACGCATATACCTAACTAGTTGAGCCTCTACCACCGCGATGCTAACTTCATTCTACATCGATCCCCATCAGCCCCCTCCTCTATTCGCCTTCCCATACTCTCGTCCTCCTGCTCGGTGTGCTCCATTTGAGACAAATCGACTACACTGCATCACTTCGTCATCAAACACTTCTATGAGGGATTTTGCAGTCTAGTTGGGGATGTAAGTTGGGGTAATACTAGAGGGATTTTTGGTGCCGAACCCCAACTTCAGAAAACGAGGTTTTGCAAATTCGGGTTGGAGATGGGAGATGTGACGCTACCAAGACTAAAAAATTTTGAGTGGAATTTTTTCCACAACTCATCTCATGCCCGCACTCGGCACTATTCAACGGCGGAATTTGGCTATGCGCTGGTACTTTATCCACTGGTCGCAACAGGAGGATAATCTCGAGGCCGAGCGACTTGCCAGACAGCATCCCTATCAATATCGCCCATCGCTCTATATGATGGACCAAAGTTCGGTCGAAGGGCCATCAAGTTGCTTCTCTGCAGAGGGCCCGTATCGCCGCTGGTGTTCCTCATCATCGGTGCAGGAGTTGGCCACACCTGTGCGAAATCCCGGGCCTTTCCATGTCAGCGTTGTTCCTCATCTGCCTTAGATGAGCATATTCACTATTCCTAATAAAGACATCCTCAACCCGCTAGCGATCCCCAGTAGCCCAAACTTTTCGGGTTAGGGATCGATTGTTGCTGATTTTAACCGGTTGCCACGGTTATAGATACCCCAAAACCCAACCCCAACTCGATCCCCAACCGGTTGCAAAATCGGTCGGATTCGAAATCTTTCATGTCCTCTATTGGGCTTGCTATCGTAGTTGCCGTTTCAATGGGCTGCAGCTCCTACTCCACATACAATCGAGACATCCCAGCTTCCTCAAACACGCGCCGCTTCCTCCCGTGCGCGGCGGCGCGCCCTGCCAGGGGTTGCACGACCAATGGTGTCGGTTGGAAGTGGACGGGTAGCTGAACTCCCACTCAGTTAGAAGCGGCGAAGGGGAATCTGCAGTGACCCATCACGCCATATATGCTGTGACGCTCTGCTGCTCGCCCTCCGCCTCGTCTAGACGCTGTGGGCGTCGCTAATACTGGCCGCTAGAAGCAAACATATGCTTGTATTCTATAAAGCTATAGTCGTCTCCTTCGGTCTGTCTGTGTTCGGATACAGCGATGTGCGGCGGCTGGTGCGGCTATTCATCGCTAGTGGGTATTTGGCCGGGCTGGTGCTGTCTTTCTCGGTTTGTATCATTCGTTGTATGTGTTTGTTTCTGGAGCGCGGCATCGTGATTGTTGGTGAGGAGCGGCTTGATTTGATTCGGTGACGGGAACCAGGGATGGAGCTGAAACTAGAGCCGAGGTGGATTGGTCGAGCAGTGGGATGTTATTCGTTGTGACTCACATGCGCAGCTTTGTGAAGAACACACACATACGTGGCTGCTCTTTCACCAGCTTTTTTTTTTTTTTTTTTTTGTTTATTCATTATCCTCGTGTGCGACCTATCTAGATCATGACGAGCTATGTACAGTCC
>Ga0307508_10002785_pt1 | contig 18197 bp, 17 predicted proteins | sample 9_EM_MG_FD_203089 | JGI IMG/M metagenome (GOLD analysis project Ga0307508, IMG submission 203089) | Populus trichocarpa ectomycorrhiza microbial communities from riparian zone in the Pacific Northwest, United States - 9_EM | ecosystem: Host-associated > Plants > Roots > Unclassified | place... | reverse complement strand
GCAAAGGGGTGCTTGCAACGTGCCGCCACTGCGCGGACAGCGGACAGGAACCGGACTGTACATAACCTCGCCATGATCTCCATAGGTCGCACGCGAGTAATGAATAAATAAAAAAAAAAAAAAAAAAGAGCCGGTGCTCGGGACTCAGTCATGTCCGGACGCCTCCTCATCTCCGGACGCCACCTTATTCTGACACGTGGGTTTATGGCTCCTCTGCCGCAATCTTGGCCCATTCGTCGGCTTTTTCGTTGCTGGCGATACCTTTGTGGGCGGGACACCAGCGGATTTCTTGGTGATGCCTGGCCGAGCCTGCCGCAGTGCCGCAATGTTCTTCCGCGCCTGGATCGCATACTGCTGCTTCGCGCCAGATTCGTCTGATGCCATCTGCCTGATGGCTGCCTGCGCATCCGAGGAAATGGTGAGCCGCTCCGGGGTCGTATTCCGCTGTGATGCCGATGCCCGCGCGCGGGCGAGAACGGCGCACTACGCGTCGTAGGCATCCTGGTTGTAGCCCATGAAGGTTTTGATGCCCTTCCAGGTTTGGCCGTTCTTCCACACCACCGTGCACCCCGCCACCCCATCGTCTAGCCGTGACCCGTCCGTGAAAATGGTAAGCCCGGGTCGGTCCTTCTCGGCCTCGGCCTTGGCCCCAGCTGCCTCCTCCTGCACCAGCTCCGCGTCGAGGGTCTCCGGATCGTCTAGCAGAAATGTGGTTTCTGTCCGTCCTGCATAGACCAGGCCATTCGTGAGCCGCCGCCCAATCTCGGTTGGCGCCCCCCTAGCCTGGTCTCCCAGCGGCAGGCTAAGCATCCTCAGCCCGAACCGTCGCTTCCTGTTTTCCGGCTGGTAGGGAATTCGTGAGGCGGCCGCTGCTGCGGCAGTCGCTTTTCGTGACGGCGGCATGGGTCCCGGAGGAGGGGACAGTTTGGTAGAATTTCTTGACATTCGGTCTGCGTGCAGTGATCCTCTCGGTGGTGCGCTTGGGGCCGTCGGGCGGCAGGCTTCCACACTGAACGTCGTTGGACGTCTCTGAGCTGCTGTTGTCGTCCGAGGACCGCGAGGTAGTGTCGATTTTTCGCTGGTGTTGAATCGTGCGCTGTCAAATCCTTCGCTGCCGTCGTTGTTGGTAAGCTTGTTGCTGAATAGGACTGGGTTTGACGCGAGGTCCTTGAGCTTTGTTGTGGCGCGGTTCTTGCCGAAGCCCTCCAGGTAGCGGCGAGTAAGGCCATGTGTAATGACAGTGAAGTGGTGGGTGCCCAGCGGCGTGTGCTTGAAGATCGATTCGTAGAAGGTCGTGTCGCGTTCGATTTGTTTCTTGGCGCTCGGGGGCGTCGGCGGGCACTCCGGACGAGAATTCTTCACCTTGTATTCGTCGCCTGTACGGATTTCGGTCAGCAAACAAGAATAAAGGTGCACTGAAGTACGGAAGACGTATATTTGCTGATGTAGTCGATGAGGTTCTCTTCAAGCGGCCACCTGGCCAAGGCTCTGCGCTGGTCGGTGGCTGCAATGACCTTAGGGTGACCTTCGAGGACGAGGATTTCCCTGTTGCCGTAGTTGCCGTTGGGCTATGGCGGCGGGCCACAACTGTCAGAGTGGATGAAGACTGAATCCTTCTTACGGCTGAAAGTTGTTTTGATTGATATTTCGGGGTTCTATTCGAGGGTGCGTAATGGCGGTTGACGGGTGAGAGATGGAGGGATATCAGACGGCGACGGATATGTGGATGAGGGAGGTGCGAGAACGCCTGATTCGGGGGATTGGGCATGGGGATGACATGCGGAAAGCAGGACCTATTGGTGGCACCGATTGAGCAAACACGGCCGTTACATTAGGTCGAACGATTAGATAAGATAGCGCCTTGGCATTCCTGGGCGAATTCGAAAATCGGTGACTAAGAGCAAGTGCTGTGGTGTCACCCTTCAAATAAGCACCTACCCCGCACCCTGTTCTAAGAATTTTTTGCTTCATCTGCAACCTCCCGTATCATCTATCTGAGTACCTAATGAATAAACAACAATGAAAGTCTGCCATTGTCAACCGCGGGATGGCAATGGTGGCAGCACCGGGCGCGATGGGGTAGGATTCCGTTTGTCATCAAAAGACATCGCGCACTGAATAGGAGGAGCTGTGGGGACCGCTGACTACAGGCGAGCATTTGCGATACACCGTTGGAGGAAACGGGGATACCGACGGTGAATTGCACTCGTACTTGGTGACCACATCAGGGTAACTTATCACTTATTAGGTTACATTCATTCGGTGTCCCAGGCATCACGAGTACAACAACGTAGGATCCGGCCTACTTCGTTTTGTGGTTGGCGTTGACTGATTGTTTGGAGCGGACATCGCGGCTTTCATAGGACCGTAGGAGACAATAGTGAGGATCCCTTCTCCAACCCCCAGAATGTCGATTGAGCTAATCAGAGAGTGCATAGGAGAGCGAGAACACCCTACCTGCGAGAACGTAAGCGTTGGTATCACCTGCGCAAATTCCTCTGGGGAAGTAAACACCACCCTCAAAGTGACAAGAAGCTAGCCACCCGCGTCGGTTAGACGATCACGGGGCGTTCGCATCAACTCGGCCACAGCCTCCAGCTTCCAGCTTTCCGCAGGGACGGGCGGTGGCGTATCCGTATACGGAAGGGCGGGTATTGAGTGTTTACTATCAATCGGCACGAAGACACCTGCGTTAACATTGCTGGTGTGCATGACACTGAGAAAAGCAGTGAAGAGAAGGTTCCAGCACACCCGGTAGCCCAACTAGGGCGCCCGTAGAAGGTTTCTACATTGAAGGAAGAGCTGGAGCGTGTCGGGATTCAAGACACCAGTAAATTGGAGCAGTTTCGAGAATGAGAGGAAGATGAGCTGGATTCGGCTGAAGAACTGGAGGGGGATACAGACGACGCAGCGAAGGAGATAGGAAAGGTGGTTCGGAAAATTTCGCAACAGTAAAAATAAAGGAGAGCTGGAGATGTTCTTGGGCGCTACGTCATTGAGGATTCCACCGTTTGGAGGGGCTCCCGGAGATCAACTGGAGAGTTTTCTCGGAGGTTCGACAGTGACCTCCGCTGGCAAAAGCACCCACCAGAACCGGAAAATGAGGTGAGACAAAAAGATATGGATATGGCGTTGGCGATACAGGACTGCCTTATCGGAACGGCTTTGGAAGGATCAGATACCTTTCCGGAGACACCGCATGCGTGTGCGCGATTCTAAGGATGTTCTGAGGAAGGCGTTCCCCCAGTCCGAAACGGGGGTACTTAAGACAGAACAGCAGAGGGCGAGGGCGGTGCGATACTCAGGAACTCTCTATCGTGGATCCGGAGGCCAGCGAGTGGGACTTTCCCGATATTTACACCCAACAAGCTAAGTGGTTCAAAGAATATCTGCCAGATGCGTCACATTCTCGCCTGACACTTGCTCTTGTAGGGATTACTTGACTCAGCTAGTCTACGCCATTAAGACAACCCGCTCACCAGATGTGCTGACCCTCGACAATGTGGTGAAGCGCTATCGGCGTTATCATGCTTCATAGTGGTGTACCATACCCACCCTTGGACTGGAAGAGGTGGGTGCCTGTCGTTATCGGGAGCGGGGCAAAAAGGAGGACCAGTTAGTAGACCGGAAGTGATGGCTGAAGGACGCGCCAGACGGGTGGGGATTGTTACTTGAGGAGGGGGAAACCACAATGAAACGCAGCGGGAGCAGGATTCAACGCGGATCGGACCGAGGTTAGCGATCCCGGAGAAGAAGGCCGTCGTTGAACTCCGGTTTCTTCGGCTGGACAGAAACCCCCGGAAGAGGTGATATTGCCGTCAGTAGCTAATCCCATGAACCGGTCAGCTAGAGCTCAGGAACTGACAGCACGGGAGCTCCAGGGGCGGAGGTTTGAAATATCATGTTCGCTCGGAACATGGCTATGGCTGTTTGCGCTATCCCCAACGCTCGCTTCACACGCATACTGTCAGTCAGCAGCATAGCGATGTTTCTATTCGGTCTCGGGAGACGACACCTCCGATGGAAGCAGGTTGAGCAAGGATAGTGTCGGTGGCTTCCTCATCGGGCGGCAGCTTGGGAGCCCCTTCGGCCGAAGGAACCCGGTGCGAGCCCCAACCAGGACTGCACCGAGAGACCGGCCCGCCGGATTTCAACCCCGACTTTTCTTTCATACCTACCCGAATGCTTCAAACTGAAATGTCTTCGCTGCGTATCCAACTAGAATATGGCCAGCAACTGTCCCCGGGTGCAGAACAACTGCCTGGGCAGGAGTAGCGCAGGCTACGGGATGACCGGCTTGCAGAAACAGATAGTGAAGAACAGCACCTGCGCCACGGGTGGGCCATGTAGTAGCGAATGGCGAGAAACGAAATTACTTGGAGAGATCGATTCGGGGTATAGCCCTCCGGGGCCGGGATCGTTTCTGACCTGTTGATCTGCAGACGAACATTGTACAGAGGGAACTCTCATATCTCTGAAGACTATTCATGTGGGATGAAAGACTGGAGAGGAGGGGTGGGAGAAAGGAAGCGAAGGCGGTGTGGTAGAGGATGGCGAATCGGTAGAGGCTGAGGAAGAGCTAGCGGAGGCAGAGGAAGGTGGTGGTGATTTGTTGGAGGAGTATAGTTGTTGACTGGCTCAGTAGGGCCAAAGGGGAAGCCGTAAAGCTAGAGACGTGGACGAATATGGGTTGGTGGTGATTTGACAGGCTTGTAGACGTGTAATAAAATTGGTTCCACCACCCACAGTAGGCCGAACACGTCCGATGAGCACATCCATCATTAGAAGCCGATACATGAGGAACCGCGGGTCTGCTACGTGGACACTCCGTCGATCCTGCGGTGGTTTCATCGTGAAGCATTCGATTTACGGATACGGATACAATCGAATCCCCCTTTGCTCCTATGACCCCTCTACTCCCGAGTCCCGAAATTACAGCGTGCAGAATTGCGATACACCCCAAAACGCAAAAGAAAAACAAGTTCCGGAAAATCTACCAAAGAAGGCAAATGCCGAAGAAGCGGGAAGAAATTCAAAACGGAAAGAAAAAAGAAATGTGGAAAGAAAGTGAAGTGACGGAAAAGTTGCCATTCACCAGCCCCCGGATATCAAGCATGACGCGCGCAACCCCGAAACGACTCCCTCGCTAAGCAACGAGCCAGCCACTGCCACAGCTGCAGGCGCTTAGCCCTTCTAATTTCAGTCCCGTTTCGTCGCGCAGGACGGACAGTACCAACGGCCCCGAGGTCGGCTAGCCAAGCGTACGCATTCCCAGTGGAACCACTTGAACGGACACTCCTTGTCATCGCAGCCGACCATGTTTCCGTAACTAGGCTGCTGGCAGACGCAGTACAGCTTCTTGCCCTCTCCCTCGTCTTCGTCATCACCCATGTCGCTGACGCGCTTGGCAGGTGGCTTCTTGCGGCCCGACCTACGAGAACCGCTGTGGCCGGAGGGGGCTCCAGCGCCAGTGCTCCCGGTCCTGAGGCTGGCGGCCACCTGCCGGCCCGCGGGCGGCGAGACGGACGGCGCTCCCTGGCGGCCCAGCTTGTGGTGCTTGTTCGAGCCGGCTTTCGCGCCCGGGGTAACTGAAGTGCCGCCGCGGTCCTGGCTCGTTCCGCGTGTCTGGTCGGGGCTGCTGCTGGCGAGTCCGGTGCCGGCGGCCCCGCCTCCACCGCCGCCGTTGCTGACATGCTTACTGCCGGAGGGTACGCTGCTCGGCGGAATCTCGGGCGTCAGCGTGTCGGCGGGCATCCGCCCCATGCGCACTAGGTTCGCGATCCCCGCATCGAGCCGGCTACCATGCTTGTCGACGAGGTGGAGTGCCCTCTCGGCGAGTTTGATCTTCTCCTCCTGCAGCTCGAGCACGCGGCGCTGCGACTTTCGGATGGTATCGACGTAGGAGTCCTCCTTCGCGTTTCCCGAGTGCGACCCGTGCCTGCGGATGTGCTCCTGCAGCTGCTCGTCGTGCTGGAGGTAGGTGTCGTGGTGCTCGCTCAACAGCTGGTCCTTGTGCGAGATCTCCTCGTAGATGTGCTTTAGCTCCGCCCCAAGTGCATCAGCTGTAGACATGCGCGCAAAGATTTGTTAGCGAGAGCGCGAGAGAGCGAGAGAGCGAGAGAGAGTGGACCAGCGCGGGGACGGGGGGTGGCGAACCGTCTGGGAGAAAGGTATCAAGAAGGTCGCTGGCATCCTGTTGCGGTGCTGACATTGGGGATTCGCGTCGGCCGCCGCAGGAGACGAACAGTGTCGGTGGTGGTGTGTTGTATGCGGGAGTCGCCGGGTGGGGGTCGACTAGAGATAGGACGCGATTTGTCGTCGGGGGACGTGTGTCTGGCTGAAGTGGTGGGTTGTTTTCAAACGGCGAAGTACGGGAAGGAGTTGTGCGGCTCTCGTGGGTGGGGTCCGAGCCCGACGGAGGGCGGTCGCGCCGACACCTACAGTGGGCGGTGTCCAAGACATGCAATGGATGGGGGGAATGCAACATTAATATCCATACGCTCCCTCCCTCGATTCCGTCAAGTTAGGTACCTCCAGGCTTGCAAAGGTTTGAACATTTCGAGTGCGGATAAATGAACCCATGTGGAGCCCAATGAATCATTAAGCAACGTGAGGTTGTGGAACTAATTAAACGGCAGGATATCGCGGAAAAGTGTACAACCATAGATAGAAGAAACTCCCAGGAAGGAGTAGCAGTTGCTACTGATAATGGTAATTCCTTCTAGTGGCTGGTTGCATACGGGAAGTAGAGCTGGCTACAAGAGTGGAAAATAGAGGAACATAAACTCCGCCCAGGTAGCAATCCGAAACTGTAAATGAAATCACCAGGCGAGCTCACATCTGACCAATATCTGCCATTACATAAGTAGTGCTGTCCCTACTAGCTCCGTTCTCCATCGCGCATCCATACGACGCGTGCACACCACGATGTCCGCCCTTGCGGTCTCGCTCCCTGCATGTTCGCCCCCTGAAGCCCCGCTGGCGTCGTCATGTTTCACCTCGTGGGTCTATCTCATTACAGCCGCCGTCCCCATTGAAGACTAGACCCTAAGGGGGCGAGCAATAAGGAGATGGGTCACGGATGGAACGAAGAAATGGGTGGTGTGGAGAAGAAATAGGTTGTGACCCTGCAGGTGTGTGGCATGTACAGGATAAGGAGCAAAACCCCTCGGAGACGAGCTAAAGAACACCTCAGGATGACTAACTCATCCTCCCATCCACGCTAACCCCTTTTGTCCACCAATCCCTCGTTTTCGCCGCTTCACTGCCATTACCCCCTTCATCTATCCCCATTTTCTCTAAGACGATGACCCCTCGTCACTCTAAACTGCAGAGAAACACTTCTTTCGAACTCAACACATGCAAATCAATTCCTCCTCCGAAACCTATGCTCTCCCATCCAACAGCTCCTCTGCCTTTCCAGCCCATTCTAACGCACTCCAGCATACCGCCAGCTTCTCCCTCCTTACTCCCCTGCTCTGCTCGTGGCACATAGACTTTCAGATCGTCCAGATGAATCCGGTCTTTCAATCCTGAAGGTTTGGTCTTGACGAGCACCACAGTGGTGATATCGTAGAGGCGGCCGCTTCTTCCGTGATGAGCCAGATCGCCCAGGAGGAATGGCCCTTCCCAAGGAGCTTCCAGATTCTTGTCATAGCGATTATCGAGGGCAGCGCGATGCAGTAAGACGAGATCTCCTTCCTTCGGAGCTGGGAACCGTTCTTTCCTACCTTGATGTTAGGCGAACCGTGTCAAGTATCGCTGCCTAGTGACTTCCATGCGCTCATCCCGTCCAGCTAGATGAACATCCTGCTGGGGACCCAAAAAGTCTTCATCTTCCCGATAATCCCACGAATGATGTCGGTCCTGCAAGTCCTGCGCCGCTTGATGATCTTGAACCGTAAACTCTTGGTGATTTCGAACTGGATTATATCCGAAGAGCAATTCGGCTGGCGTAAATCCATCAACCCGCACTTCTCTCGTTTTCATAGAATGCAGCACTTGATCGAGGTACTCGCTCCATCGCTGGATCTCACCTCCCCTCATAACTATCTTACGGATTCCATAGAGAACCAGTTGGACGTACCTCTCCAGTAGAGCAACAGAAGATGGGTGAGTCTTTGGTGCCGGGAACTGTAGAACACCTTGAATCGTCAGGAAGTCATGGAAAACCCCTTCCACAAAGTAGGTAGCATTGTCCATATAAACACTACGGGGTAATACAAATGTCCGTAAGATGCCTGCAATCATTCCGGAAACGACGGATCCATTGATGGCTGGGAATGCCTAGCCCATGCTTATCGAGTGAAATAATCCACCACAATGAGGATGTATTTATGTCCGTCGGAGGCCGGCGATATAGGACCAAGCCATCGATCCCAATCATATCCAATGGCTGCAGCTGAATGACCGGTCGTGGCATATGAGAAGGGCACTTTCGACCCGTCAACTGACAACTCTGGCAACTTCGACAAAACACATGAGTATTGTACAAGGAGGATTCTGGGCGTCGTGGACGCCACGTCTAGAGTGTCTAACATGGCCGCTAGCATGGCTTCTAGAGTTTGTGTGACTTAGCAGATGGCTGCCCTAAGGGCTTCTGTAGATAGACAGTCACACACTAGCGCTAGCACACGGACACTGTATAAGTGTCCAGTGCTCCCCTGTTTAGAATGGACATGTTTCTCGCTACCCCTCAACTGGTAGCAACAGTTTATTTTCTCTGCCCCGCACGACCAGCGGCGAGCATTCTTTATTTCCCTGCCCCGCACGACCAGCGACGAGCAGAAGGATGGTGCAGAAACATCAAGATTCCGAGAAGACAACGAGAAAATCGGGAAAACGAGGAAACCGAGCGACAAGACACGGGACGGCCCAGCGAATGGACTCTCACGTGAAAAGTAGCTGCGGGAGGACGCGGCGAGCGGTAAGCGCGGGGGCCGGCGTTTCGGGGCCTATACCTTACGTGTCACCGAGCTGTTACCAGTCACATACAGTACGCAGACCTTCTAGAACTAAGATATTCACACACCGTAATCACACCCCGCGCACACACGCCGTATACACACGCCCTCCAGCAGTCTCAACTACACGTTCACAGGGTTGAGATACTGCCTATACAACCCGTTCATGGGGTGGATTTGAGAAGAATTCGAGCGAATTGAGCGGATTCGGGAAGAAATCGAACACCATATTAATACGCCGTACACACACGCCGTATTCACAGGCTGTATTCACACGCCGTACACACACGCCGTACACACACGCCCTCCAGCAGTCTCAACTACTCGTTCACCGGGCTGAGCTACTGCCTATATAACCCGTTCATCGGGCAGAAGCGCTGAGCATTTCCAAAGCGCGGCGAGCATTTCTAAAGCGTGGCGGACATTTCCCAAGCGCGGTGAGCATTTCCGAAGCGCAGCGAGCATTTGCAAAGCATGGCGAGCATTTCCAAAGCGCGGCGGGTATTTCCCAAGCGCGGCGGGTATTTCCCAAGCATGGCGAGCATTTCTAAAGCGCGGCGGACATTTCCCAAGCGCGACGACATTTCCAAAGCGCGGCGAGCATTTCCAAAGCACGGCGAGCATTTCCAAAGCGTGGTGAGCATTTCCAATGCACGGCAAGCATTTCCAAAGCACGGCGAGCATTTCCAAAGCACGGCGAGCATTTCCCAAGCGCGGCGAGCATTTCCAAAGCGCGGCAGACGTTTCCAAAGCACGGCGAGCATTTTCAACGTGCGGCGGACATTTCCCAAGCACGGCGAGCATTTCCAAAAGCGTGGCGAACAAAACAGGGCATGCCGAAACAGCGAGCAATGTCAAACACCCCGAAATTCTGGCCGGGTCCAGGCGAGCTACTCGAGTGGATTGGTGAGGCGAACCTCTCGCGCGACGAAAACTCATTAGTTATAGCTGTTTCATCTGAAGCGGTCCTGAATGCCGATGCTCAGTGGTACAAGAGTCACTGGGAAGCCTCTGTGGAGATGGCAGTCTGGAAGTGGCGCTGCGATCACCTCTTGGTCATCAGCGAACAACCCACAAAACTACACGCTGGGACCTTGAGCCAAAACCTGATCGTTCAAAAAATTAAACTGCATGAGCCAAAGAGATTTGATGGTTCCCAGGACATGGAGGTTGTCGCTCAATATCTTGAAGACGTTCAGCACTTCGTTCAACAGGGTGGAGCAGTCTGTCAAGGGGCATCCGAAGACAACCAGAAGATCGACACCTTCTGGCGTTTTCTCACAGCCAAAGTGTTCCACTGGTTCTAGAACAGCATGAAGAAACAGGGTGTGGACGATATTCCTCCGTAGGAGTACAATTACAATATCACATGGGATGCCATGAAGGTCCTCTTCAAGTGCCAGTATGTTCCGGAACGGGCTATCTCGGTAATCCGCCTCGAATGGTATGCGTTGAAGTTCAGCCACCAGCTGGTTTTGTCGTTAAACCAGAGAGCGCTGGAACTGATCACCATTCTGGACGGGTCGCTCACCATTACCAGGGAATACCCACTCTGGGAGGAATACCTGATCAAGCTGCAGGAAGCAACGCAAAACGATATATCCCACCAGGCACGCCTCATGGACATCCTTGGCAATGGCAGCCAGATGACACTATCCGGTATGATGGATATCGTCACCACGCGTACTCTACCGTTTCAGCCGATGCCATCCGGAAGTGCTCTCCTAGTCCTAAACCCAACCAAAAATAACGAAGTAAATACAATTGTCGATGGAAAGATACAATCACGATTCAAGCCTCGAGAAGGACGCCCTGGAGGGCACGACGGACCCCAGAAGTATCAACCGACCCAACATCCACCACCCACACAGCAGTCACAGTATGTCAAGATCCTGTCTCACTAGTCCATGCAGCTCGACAGGCAACGTAGGAGGTCCGGTAGTCTCGCTGTGGCGGTATCCGACTTCGCCCTAATCTCTGCACGCATGGCGTAGTCTCATTGCGGTATTCGACTTTGCTGTGGCGTTATCAGACTTCGCCCTAATCTCTGCACGCCTGGTGTGGTCTCGTTGCGGTATTCGACTTCACTGTGGTGGTATCCGGCTTCGCCCTAATCTCTGCACGCCTGGCGTGGTCTCGTTGCGGTATTCGACTTCGCTGTGGTGGTATCCGACTTCGCCCTGATCTTCTGCACGCCTGGCGTGGTCTCATTGCGGTATTCGACTTCCCTGTGGCGGTATCTGGTTTCGCCCTAATCTCTGCACACCTGGTGTGGTCTCGTTGCGGTATTCGACTTCGCTGTGGCGATATCCGACTTTGCCCTATTCTCTGCACGCCTGGCCTGGTCTTTGTTATGGTATTCGACTTCGCTGTGGCGGTATCCAACTTGGCCTTAATCTCTAGTCGGTTCTTACAGGTGATGGTCGCAGCGCCGGGTCACGGAGGTAGAGAGATAGGTCTGTGGAGAGAGATAATAGATTGCGTGGAGAAAAATCTCCAGACTAGCTACTGCACCCTTCCTTTATACTTTTCCTTCCCTCTGTGGAATCACAGCTTGCCCGCAAGACTGACACAGTTCCTCCATAGCTCATCATGACTTAATCGTCACGCCCAAGGAAAACACATGATCGCACTCGGCTGCCACGCGGCCAACACTCTACTCGTGGCAACAGGAGAAAGGACCCCCAAGCAGTAACAGTAAGAGAACAAGGAAGAATGACGTACGACTTAATCAAGGGGAAACAAACTCGGAACGATAAAGGAGAAGGACGCGCAAGCTCAATCAACGGGAGACAACAGACGTAGCGAACAGGAGGAAAGACGCGCAAGCATAATCAACAGGTAACAACATACGTAGAAGAAGGACACGCAAGCCCTATAACAGAGACAAAGGAGAAGGGACCAAGACCGGCCGGCAGTCTGTAGGTTGGGGAGATATCGTTACCGGCGCGATATGGCAGAGATAGGTAGAGGCGCCTAAGCGCGGAGGATGACCTCGGCTGCGGCAGCGGAAACGAGGATGACCCATAGGCCAACAAGGGTAAGAACGGCACCGGCGCCGGCGCCAAGGAGCCTGTCGCGCCAGGTTCGTGACAGTACGTCCCCTGTCCAGACCAAAGCTCCGGCGAGGTCATGTCGGGTCGTCAGGGTTCGGCGGCGGACGTGTGTACGGTGGATGATGGGCGTGCGGTCAATGCAGACGGGCCGGCTCGCCTGCCGCCGTGCTGGGAGTTGTTCGTTCCTTCGCTGTTGTTTGGTGATGATTTCCCCCAGCAGCGCAAGTTGCTCGTCTTGGGGAGTGGTACTGGCGGCAGTGGCAGCGTGGGGTTCTTGATTTTCTTCGATCGGGCCTGGGAGTTTCTGTTCTTCCGGGGCTGGCATGATGTCAGCCACGGGTGTTTGTTGTGCCATGGTCTGGCAACGTTGGTGGTGGTCTTCCATGTTCACTAGGAACCGGCAATCGGGGCAGACCCGCTTCCCCTTCTGCCTGTCCGTACACGCTTTGCACGGGTTCAGGTGTCGGTTGCGGATTACTTCCGCTAATTCGAAGGGATGGGCGTGGGGACACCTGCAGGGCCCGTGGTTGCGCCGGCGGCGGTCATTTCCTGGTTGTGGGTAGTAGTTGTCATCTTTCATCTGGTGGTGAGCGTTACAGTAGTCGTCATAGCAGGCAGTCCAGTGTAGGGAGGCATGGTCGTTGGTGCTGGGTTGTCCTACAGCAGACAGTGGAGGGGAGGGTGCTGGCTGCGGGGCATTCCATCCGTCCGTGGTGGTGGCTTTGTCGGGGATGCCCCAGTTGTCATTGTTGTCGGTCTTCGTGGGCAGTTCGGCTTGCTCGACATTGGTGAACGTACAGCCTTCGTTCGTGTCGACAGTGGCGGTGTTGGACATGCTAATTGGTGGGGGCTGGTTTTTCGGGGTATTCCTTGCGGAATTTGCGTATAATCTCAGGGGAGTTTTCGAAGTTTTCGGCCGGGTACCAGGTCTTGTCCGGGTCGTAGAAACCGTTCCACTTGACTCGATATTGTATCTTGCTCCGGTGTTGTCGTGAGTCGAGGATCTGTTCCACTTCCCACTCTTGTTGTGCTTCTATGATAATGGGTGCTGGCGGTGGCTGGTGGTGTCCCGGTATGGACTCGGTGCTGGCTGTCGGTTCTAAGAGGCTAATGTGGAAAACTGGGTGCAGTTTGACAGAAGCGGGCAGGTCCAGCTTATATGCGCGCGAGCCAACTTTCTCTAGTATGGTGTAGGGCCCGATTTGTTTGTGGTCCAACTTATTCGATGGTCGCGTTGTTCGGATGTTCTTACTCTTTAGCCAGACTTTGTCACCTGGTTCGATGACAGGATCCGGGTGTCCCGCCTTGTTGGCCTGTTCCGTCTGAGCCATTTGTGCCTCCTTCATCTCCTCCCTGAGTTCCTCGTGAAGCTTCCCCAGCACCGTGGCATATTCTGAGACTTCTGGGTTTCTTCGTTTTGTGTACCGAGATCTGGTAGAAACCTGGGGTGATATCTGTAGTTGGCGAAGAAGGGTGTTACCTTCGTGCTTCCTGCCTGCATGTTGTTGTACCAGAATTCGGCAATTGGTAACAGTTTTTCCCAGTCATCCTGCTGGTAATTGCAGTATGCAGGTAGGTATTGTTCGAGGATGGCCTTGACTTGTTATGTTTGTCCATCTGTCTGCGGATGAAATGCTGTGCTGAGGTTCCGTGATATTCCGAGTGCTTTGGTTACACGTTTCCAGAAGTCGGTGGTAAATAGTGATCCTCTGTCCGATACAATACTTGTCGGCAGCCCATGGTGTCGGACAACCTGCTGGATGAAGTGGTCCGCCAGGTCTTCTGGTTTCACCGGGCCTTTGCATGCGATGAAGTGTCCCATTTTCGTCAGCCAATCGATGATTACCCACAGTGCGTCTTGTCCGTTGCTGACTGGTAGCGTGGTAATGAAATCCATTGTTATTGTATCCCAAGGTCGATGGGGCAGGTCTAATGGCTTGATCAATCCGAATGGCGCGTGTCGAATTGGCTTGATGCGGTGGCAGGTGTCACAGTGGTCCACGTATCGGTGTACGTACTTGCGTTGTTGTGGCCAGTAGAAAGTTCGGCTAACAAGTTCTAGGGTTCTGGCTCGCCCCGGGTGTCCCGCGGCCTGCACTTCGTGGTGGTTTCTTAATATCCGCAGTCACAGTTCGTCGTTGTTAGGGATCCATATCAAACCGTCGTATATAAGTACCCCTTCCATTTCCATGCATAATCCTTGTGCGATCTTCCCGTCGCGGGTGTTCCCGCTTGCCTTTTTCCCCAAGATTTCTCGGACTTCCTTATCCTTGGCACTTTGTTCTCGTATTTCGCTCAGGAGTTCCTTATCTATCTGGAGTTTCATTGTTTCCGTCGTGTTAACCTGGAGCGCTTGTAGTGTTTCGAAATTTTCCTCTGGCAAGAGAACCCACCCGTGATTCTGTCGATGCTTCATATCCCCTTCCCAGGGAGAATCTCCTGACTCTCTAGCAAGGATGTCGGACTTTCCCGCTAGTTTCCCTGGTCGGGATTTGATTACGAAATCGTAGTTTGCCAGTCGTTCACCCCATCGGGCTTGTCGCAGATTTATGTCGCATTTCGTTTTCCAGTACTCAAGGTTCTTGTGGTCTGTTAGGATCGTGATTTTTGGGCCTGTTGTTTTGCAATAGGTATCCCATTTCCGTTGTGCGTCTACTATCGCCAGAAGTTCCTTGTCGTGGATATCGTAGTTTTGTTCCGGATCCTTCAGTTTTCGTGAGTAGTATGCTACCGGGTGCAGGATCCTTTTTTCGTCAGGTTGCGAGTATATGGCTCCTATGGCGTAGTCCAAAGCATCTGTCTCGATGGTGACCGGTTTCTCCGGATCGAAGTGTTGTAGGATAGGTTCCGTTATCATCGCTGTTCTGAGCGTCTCGAATGCTGTTTGCTGCTCGTCATTCCATTCCCATTTTTTCTCTTTCCTTGTTAACGACGTGAGCGGAGTGGTAATTTTGCTGTAGTCCTTGATGAAGCATCTGTAGAAGTTGGTAAATCCCAAGAAGCTTTGGATCCCCTTGACGTTGATGGGTTCCTTCCATTCCTTGATCGTTCGGATTTTCTCTTCGTCCATGCGCAGGCCTTTCGGTGATATCACATATCCCGGGTACTCAGTTTCCGTGGTATGGAATTCGCATTTTGACGCCTTCAGTGTGAGTCCTGTGTCTCGAACCAGTGTCAGGATAGCTCGTACATGGGGTCTGTACTCCTCCAGTGTTTGCGAGAAGACCAGGATATCGTCCAGGTACACCACACAGAAGATATCCAGATATTCGCTCAAAATCTCATTCATCCATCGCTGGAAAGAGGCTGAGGCGTTTGTGAGTCCGCGTGGCATGACACAGTACTCGTACAGCCCATACCGCCTTCGGAACGCTGTCTTCCATTCGTCTCCTTCTGCAATTCGGAGGTTGTAGTATGCATCCTTGATATCTAGTTTGGTGTAGATCGTGGCATTTGACAACTGGTCAAGTGATTCGCCGATGAGTGGCAATGGTGTCCGGTCCTTGACTGTGATTTGGTTCAACTGCTGGTAATCTACACAGAGTCGCAAACCTTCATCTTTCTTTTTGACGCAATGGATGGGTGCCCCTGCCGGCGAGGTGGATGCCCGGATCCATCCTCGTTCTTCGTTGACTTCTATGTACTCTCTGAGGGCGCGCAATTTTTCCTCATTGAGGGGTCGTAGGGGTTCGTACGGCAGCATTTTCCCTTCTAGCAGTGGAATATGGTGATCTTGGTCACGGTGTGGTGGAAGGGCGGTTGGCTCTGTACTTGTGAAGACTTGGAGGAAGTCTTGATATTCTTCCGGGATTCCTCCCTTGCTGTCCTTGCTGCTTTCCTTGATTTTCTCTATGACTGTTTGACAAACCTCCCACGGGTCGGGTTCTGCTTCCTCTATTGTCTTCCAGTAATATTGGTCGATTGCTTTTCCTTCTGTAACGCTGGTGGCTTGTGGGGAGGTCGTTAGGGATTTTTCCGCACATCTATCGGAGTGGAACTTGAGTGTATGGTTTTTATATCCGATTGTTGGGTCGTGGAGTTTTAGCCATGGCATTCCAATGATGATGGGTGCGTTTCCGATAGTGATGCAGTGTAATCGGATCTCTTCCTCATGGTGGTTGATTCTCATTCGTACCTGGGTGTCATGGGTTACCGGCCCGCCGGCAACTTCCCCCCCATCAACTGTGAGGACTCTTCTTGGCACTGTCTTTTCTTGTATTGGAATATGATTGGCTTCTGCGAATGCTCTATCGATGAAGTTCTCTGACACCCCGCAGTTGACTAGGGCGGTGGTCTTGTGTTCGTTGCCGTCTTTCCCTTGTATGCATATCCTGATGATCAATTTCTCTTCTCGGTCGTACTTTCCGGTGCTGGATACGACAAATGGCGGTTCTTTAGTCCCTATTCCTTGTGCAACTTGTCTTTCCCTCGGGTGGCCGTTGCTGGGGCCTACTCCCGAGGGCTGCCATTTCCCGCCGGCTCAGGACTGTGGGTGCTAGGCTCCTCTTCTGGTTCTTGATAGGTGGCTTCTGCGGCTCGGTATGGCCTTTTCCATGGGATTCGTGCCTTCTTTGGCTGAGGGAATTCCCCCGAGAAATGCCCCTTTTTCCCGCAGTTGTAACACTCATCGGTGCTTGTTCATCTGCCACCCCTCTATGGGGGTCTCCGTGCGAACTTGAATCGTCGGGTGGTATCGAGGTCCATTGGGTCTCCTGGAGGCGTTGGCGCTGACTCTTTGGTGGAGATGTGGAACTTTGCTTCAGGGTTGGTCGTTGGTCGCCGGTTTATCACTCCCAGGTTACATAGGCAGCTGTCCGTTTTGATGGCTGTAGAGGCGTAGTCTACCAGGACTGTGGCGGGTGCTTTGCTCATGACCAGGTGTCGTTTTACCTCAGGGTGCAACCCATCTCGGAATCGCGCAATGCACACATTGTCCGTGTATGGGAGATCTGCTTTGAGTCGCTGGAACTCTGCCCAGTACGTTGCCGCTGTTCAGTTTCCCTGCTGGATCTTCTGGAATTTTTCGAATGCTATTTCTTCTACGTCTACTTGGCCAAAAGCATGATTCATGTTAGTCTTCAGCTCTTCCCATATTATGTTGATTCCTCCTTCTTGGTTCAGGAAGGTTTCCACCCAGGTCCATGCCACCCCTCGGAGTACGAATGATACATATCCTGTTTTTTTCTCATCGTCATCGAATCAGTTTCTTTCTGTTCGGAATTTTAACTCGCATTGAGCCAAGAACGTTTTAAATTTTTCCTTATCCCCTTTGAAAGGTTCTGGGTCTCGGAGCTTCGAGTAGCTATTCTGCGGTGGTCTGTCGCGTGCTTCTAAGAGAGCTTGTAGCATCTCTGTTGTCAATAGATGTGGTCCCGTTTCCCCCGTGCCTGTTCCTTCCGCCATTCTTCTGGGTTGTTCTGGTGATTCGGGTGTCTGCGGTCTCGTTTGTGGTTCCCGGGTCACGTGGCTCAGTACTCGCTGGTCGTCAGGGACTTCCCTAAATTCTCGGAGGTTGAGGGGATCTTCGGTATTTTCGTCCGTGGATATCACGCTGTCTTTTTACTTGCGACATTGGGTGTCGATTGGGGGATGCAATCTAGGGTCAATATCCTGTCTCACTAGTCCGTGCAGCTCGACAGGCAACGTAGGAGGTCCGTTAGTCTCGCCGTGGCGGTATCCGACTTCGCCCTAATCTCTGCACACCTGGCGTGGTCTCGTTGCGGTATTCGACTTCGCTGTGGCGGTATCCGGCTTCGCCCTAATCTCTGTACACCTGGCATGGTCTCGTTGCGGTATTCGACTTCGCTGTGGCACTATCTGACTTTGCCCTATTCTCTGCACGCCTGGCGTGGTCTTTGTTATGGTATTCGACTTCGCTGTGGCGGTATCCGACTACGCCTTAATCTCTAGTAGGTTCTTACAGGTGATGGTCGCAGCGCCGGGTCACGGAGGTAGAGAGATAGGTCCATGGAGCGAGATAATATGCCATTTAATTCACTTGTACTTCAGTACTTCAGACTACATGCACTCCTCCACGCCATACCACCCCCGTGGGGTTCCCATCTTTCCAACCGCCAAACAGAACATTCGCACCAAATGAAAGGAAATCAGAAACAAAATCGCGTTCGACCAACAAACCACCTGAGAGGGGGGTATCAGAAATGCAAACCAAGAACAG
>Ga0307508_10002784_pt1 | contig 18198 bp, 23 predicted proteins | sample 9_EM_MG_FD_203089 | JGI IMG/M metagenome (GOLD analysis project Ga0307508, IMG submission 203089) | Populus trichocarpa ectomycorrhiza microbial communities from riparian zone in the Pacific Northwest, United States - 9_EM | ecosystem: Host-associated > Plants > Roots > Unclassified | place... | reverse complement strand
CGACAGGCGAACCGGAAGCAGTGTATATATCTACTCTACGTATAGTGCAATATCCATTCCTCGTGTTTCTCCACATTTCGGCAGCAACTCGGACTGGCTGGATTGACCGCAGGGTGGTGTGAGCAATATCTTCTGCTGCTCCTGCGCCTGCAACTGTGTCATGTTGATGCGGGGTAGAAAGAGAAGTGCTCAGCACTGCAGCCAGCAAAAAAGCGCCCCCCCCCCATACGAGGCCACACCTCGCCTCCGGTCTCCCCCCCTCCGGTCTCCGCCCCTTTCGTTCGCCAGTACCGTGAAATACTCCAGAGTCCAGACGAACCATCCCCCCCCCACCCCCCACCCCCCACCCCCCACCCTCCGGGGATATGGGTGTGTATCTAGGGGAGGGGGGAGCGTCCGTAGTAATTAACAGTACGGTGGAGTATCCATCTCGGCCTGGCAATCGGAAGACCAATCGCGCGGCGTCGAGGTCGAGAACTCAAAAGAGAGCTACATACTCCGCGTTCTTGCCAGTGCGGAATTAGCCGTGGCACCCGGACGGAACTTCGGGATTCCGAAAGCTCCCATTCCGCAAGGAAGTGGCGGTGGAACGGGATATATATATATATATAAAAAAATAAATACCGTGAGGTTCGTGGCGAGGCCGCGGACGCAGAAGCATGAGGTGTCAAGTGATTGCAGAGATTGGCGAAGAGTTTCTCTCGAACCAACACTGCGTCCAAGACTCAACCCCGCAAGGGGATCCAGTATGTAAGGTAGGTGAGGTCGGGTGAGTTAGAAGTAGATAAGTTGAGTATCTAGTGAATCGATATCGGCACGGCGAGGGCATGTACCAGGATCCAGGCATGGCCATTCGGCCCCGGGGGTTCAGCTTCTTGGTGTGGGTGCAAGCAGAGCAGCCAGTCGATTTTTGTGGGAGATCATATCTGTGCACGCTGTGCTGCCCCGCCAAGACGCGGGGTAAAACGCAGCTGCGTCTCCAACCATGACCTTTTTTTTACATACTCGATGGATTTCTTTGCTGCTGCCACAGCTTGGATTGCATTCTCTTTCTTCCCTTCCACACCACCACAGCCAGCATCCACCGAAACCCCATCGCCGAAACTAAGTGCTCTCCTTCCGGCTCCTAAAGCACGCACATAGATAGCTCTCCACCTTCGCAGACGCCTGGATTTCCGGCCAGCGTTTATGTAGAGGAAGGCGAAGCTCGAGTGCACCTGCAAAGTCTCCCCGAGACACCCCACTTCGATTCGGGATGCATTCGGCGGACGTCTAACCGGAAAAGACCACCGTCTTCCCGTCGTGGCCCGAATCGCAAGCGTCTCGCCGCCTTGCCGCAGTGGTATATAGATAGTGGTGTGGTGGTGGATTTCCGAGGTCTGTGGCTTGCTCTAGCGTGTCGTGCATGGGGAGAAGGATGCAGACCAAGGTTGCAGGCGACGCCGAGGATGGCGGAATCCCTAGTCGAACGGTTGCCCGGGCTGTGGGTGGCAAGCGATGGTTTCTTTTTTGCTCGCGAGAGAGATGCACCTGACCGATGGTTGCACCGTGCATGTGGTCGTCGTCGTTGCGGCGAAGACCCGGAGTAGCAATCGACGGTCGAGGAGCTGCCTCGATGCCAATCCGTACCGGCGATACCTCGCCCGCCCGCCCGCCCACTCTGTCTTGCGCTGTGCGTCCACTGGTTCCCCCCGCTCTCTGTCCTCTGCCGCCAATGCCTCCTCGCGTCTGCTGCTGCTCTTGTCCGATCGAGAGGAGCAGGTGGGCTGTTCTAGCCTTTACTCTAGTCCGGATCGAAGGAGGATCAAGAAGAATTGGGAATCCACAGCTCCACCGAACAATCCTTGGTGGAGCAGAGTGGCGCAGGTGCTTTGCGCTGCTAGTCTTCCGAAGCCGCTCCTCGTTTGCAAACGGAGGTTTCGTTTGTGACCCATGCAGTGCACGATGGAGTGATTTAGTTTTCTCTTTCTTATTCTTATTCTTTTCTCTTTTTTCTTTTAATTTAGAGTTGCCGGCTCGCCCGGCTCCCCGCGGGTTCGAACTCAAAAGCAACAGGATGGCTGGAGAATTGGCTGAAGGTGGAGCAGAAGATCGAAGGAAGGAAGTCCGCATCGTGTTCAAGTGCGCTGCGTGCGCCGTGCGTACCAGTACAGCATGGCCGTACGAGATAGATATGTATGATGGGATCTGATGAAGACTGGCGTCCGTGGGCAAACTTTGGAGATGAGTCGGGAGGTTGACTGCATGCACATGGCCAATGCGGCGTTCGGCGGCGATGACGATGGTGGCGATGTTTCTGCTGCTACTGCGGACATCGTGACGCGGTGGACGAGGAGTGGCTTGTAGGAGCGCAGAGCAGACGTCTCGCACACAATCTTTCCCCGTCGCTCCGACCGTACATGGACTCGAGTCTGATCCTCGCGTTCGCCAGGTACGTGAGGGAGTCGGATGCAGTGTGTAATGAGTGTGGCACCGGGCAGTGGGCTCCCCGGAGATGATTGATCCACTCGGACACCGAGCCTTCCAGCATACGAGCCTTTTGCTACGAAAAGTCCAGGGAACAGCAGTTCCCAATTGGAGCCCTCTGACGGGCCAAGCCTTGCAGCAGTGCTGCCCAACCGCATCCTTCCATTGTCCGTCGTGATCGTCAACTTTGTCCCCCGTAAGCCGGTCTAGCGGGGGAGAATAACGGACGATAGCCTGGTCCGTGCAGTGGCGGCTGGAGGGTATAATTCCTGCGGGTGGGTTTAGTTACGCACGTACTCCTACATCTCCGGAGTACTTATCCCCCACAGTACATCATCCCCGCAGATGTGGAGAACGAGGCGTAGAGTGCTCTGCGTATCTACGTTCGCCAGATCGCCGTTGTCGGCATTTCCGAGTGGAGAGCCAGGCCGCCCATCGCTTTCTTCGTTCCTCGCTTCCGTGGGGGAGTGCGTTCGGCTTTCCCAGCTGTTGTGGGCGGTGGCGGCGATGGTGATAGTGGTGACGGTGGTGATGGCGGTGATGGCGGTGATGGCGGTGATGACGGTAATGGTGGTGACGGCGGTGACGGGGTATGATGTTGATGATGGCGACAGTCGTCGTCCTGGCGGCCGCTGATGCGGTACGGTATTCATGGTCGAGATACTTATATTGCCCGTGTGGGAAAGTGTTGTATGTAGAGTTGCCACATGCACACTGCTTCGTCGTCAAGAACGTTTCCCAGTTTGGCCGGCTCATCATCTCATCCCACACCCTTCGCTCGCCCTCCTTCCTCCAACCCGCAAAACCGCACACACCTGTCTCTGCCAGGATAACCTCATCCCCCATCGCCCACCTCTTCGCATTCCCGCGCGCCCTGCTCTCTAAGACTCCCTCTGCCCCGCTCTCTAAGACTCCCTCTCCAGACAAATACCATACTCGTCTTCCTCAACACCACCACCACCACCACCACCCAACGACCACCGCAATACCATCTTTAGTCCAACTGCCCTCGCCCGCCCCTCCCGCCTGCCTGCAACTCACCGCCTCGCGTTCCTGTCCCCCACATTTTAGCCCTACGTCCGCCTACTGCTTCCCCGCGCATCACTGCACAGCACCCGTCGTCAGCTTGCCGTTCTGTCCTGTACGGCTCCGGTGGCGTCGCAAGAAACAGAGGCTGTGGCCTGACGGTGTCGTTCGTCTCCTCTGCAGAAATCTCAACCCCCGTGTCCTGCCTATCCCTACCTGCCAGCTGCTTTTTGCCGCCTGTACGATGACCTCCACCAACTAGCTTGCAGCATCATCAACCCTCCCCCGGCTTCCTCTCTCACTCTTGTTCTTGACTCGCCGCACGGGTCATTTTTTCTGTCATCTCCAGACCGCTTTCGAGTCTGTGGCTTGTTTGACTTCCTACATACATACCTACCCACCCACACACTTAGCCGTCGCATCTCCGACGTCATTTATTCTCCGTTCTCCCCGCTGTTGTTGGTGTTGCTGTTGGCTTCATTGTCAATCCCTTCCGTCGAGAACCCGACGGAGGAAACGCTCCGTTTTCGTTGTCTCGTCGCCGTCGCCGTCGCCGTCGCCGCCACCGCCGGAGTGAAGAAGGAGTCGACGTACAGGAACCCCGTAACTGCTATATACTCTTCCCTTCCTCTCCCCGAAAAAAAAAGGGCAGGTTTTTCACTTCAGATATTCTCTCGTCCGTACCCCCCCCCGTACTTTAGCGCTTAAATACTGCTGTTGTCCGACCTCGTGGTGCTCGAATAGCTGCGGTTCCTGTCGTGTAGCCTACTTGCTAATACGATGAGATTTGTAGCCTGAGAATAGTTCGGAATTGTCAGCGCTGAGGCAACATACAACATTCCCCACCCCTCCCCATATTTCGTCCACGAATCCCCCCATTCCTCGTGTCGACCTGTGGAGGATTCGCTGTGATCTGTCTCCTCGGCCTTCCGTTGTCTCTCCAAAAGCGCTCGACAGGGCGGCACATGCGGGAGGTGAGTTGCGCATCCCTCTAGTTAATGCACTGTTGATCAGCGAATCCTGTGCCCATGCGTGTTCCTTCCAGCTAACAATCGCAGAATCCCTCGCGCCGTGTTCCAAACAACGAGATTGGTCGATACATTTCAACCTCCCTCCCCCATAATAATCGAGCGTCAACGGTAGACACGTCTGCCCCACCTCTCCACCCCCCCAGCTTTCTTCACCCTTACCCGCAACAACGCTGGGAAATTGCGATACAATGTCTGGCGCGATACCCTCGACAACGCCTCGGACCAACGATATGCCTCCCTCGGACTCTGCGCGCTCCTATCTCGAAAAAGTGACGTCCTCCCTCGCGAGCAACACCCATGCGTCCAACGGTGTTCAGAAGGGAGTAACGTTCGACACTGGCAGTGGCATCATTTCGGATGAAGCGTTCCGCCGTCAGTCCCCCGAGTCCGACGCGGTCACCTCGTCCGATGACGAAGAACAGAAGAGTGTCGGATTCTTCCCGAAGGGTGCAGTCTCACAATTGTCGTCGAGGCGACCGTCGTATGCTGCCGAGTTCCACACGAGGCAACGTACGTACTCCATCCCTTCCGGGGGGCCACTGTCACCGACCACCTCACACCCCTCGAATCCTCAAGGCGACACCGCTGCATGGGCTTCCGGCGTGTCCGGTGCCGCTGCGGCGCCGAATACCCTGGCTCCGATCTGGGGCGGTTCCATTTGGAATCCAGACACATCTAGAAAGAGCCCGCCGAAAGGGCTCAATATGCCGCAATCTCCCAACGGAGCCTCACCCAATGCCAACCCTCTTTTCGCCGGCAGTGAGGCTCTACCCAGTCCGACTAGCCTGACGGGAAACAGTGGCACCGAGTTCCCAATCCCGATTCCGCTTCAGCCGCAGTTCAGAAACTACCGGTCCATGTCGTTCTCTGTAGGCCAGATGGATCTCGAAGACCAGACGCGACCGAGACTGTCGCCCCCTGGTATGCTCGGCAGCGCTGCAGGCGCCCGGCAACACACGCAACCCGGTCTTCAGCACAGGCCCTCGAGGCCCAGCTTGCTCTCGGGCGAGCAGTTTCCCGACTCTCCTAGCCCTCTCAGGAGCGTGTTTGAGACGGAAGACGAGGAGAGCATCGGACCGCTTGCACAGAGCAGCTATTTCCAGGGCCATCAAACGGGCTATTCCAGGACCAAGTATGACCCTACACCGTTCAGGGGTCGCTCTGCTTCCGCGGCTACCATACCCGTTATGCACCTTGGGGCCTCCGGCCATTCGCATAGGGACACCGATCGGGTGGACGAATACGAGTCGGCATTGGCTGAGGAGGACGATATGGATCTCAGCCAGTTCAACGAGTATCGGCGCTTCAGCGAGGCACCTAGAGCCATGAGCTCGATGTACCAGGGGGCCGAGAACCAGCGTGCGGAGAACGTGCACCAGACCTGGCAATCGGGAAGGCTGTTCGGAGTTGGGGATTCTGGAGCGCAGAGCAGGCGGCATTCGTTCGCTGGACTCGGCGCGGAGTTTGCGGGTGGTGATCTTCTCGGAAAGAGGAATGTTGCCTCTGGCGAAAGCGGCTCCACTAGCAGGGGCAACTATTTGTCTCTAACGGATGTATCAAAATTTGACACATCCCGCAAAGAACCATTGTACGGCGGCGACACCAATCGCATGCAGGCTCGCCAGTCGTTCTCTCCGACGAAGGTCGCGGGTCCGGGCCCTGCTGTGGCCTCCCAACCGCAGCACCATCTCCAACAGATGTCGGGATATGCGACGAATCCCCGCTCCTCGCCTCCGCCTCACCGGGGCATGATGGGAGTTATGTCTATGCCTCAGCCACGCAGCCAACAACTCCTCTATTTCGTCACCTTCAAGGCGTGCCGAGGCGATGTATTCTACGTGCAGGAGGGTACCGGTTTGCGTGTGCGCGTTGGCGATCTGGTCATCGTCGAGGCAGATAGAGGCACTGACCTGGGTACGGTCATCGCAGAGAACATCAGCTGGCAGCAAGCGAAGGAGCTGAAGGAGCACTATGCGAAAGAGCAGTACAATGTCCTGATGATGTACGCATCTCGGCGACCAAGTCCGGGTGCCAGCTCAACGGGCGCAAATGTCAACGGAACCAGCAACCAGCCGTTTTCGAACGGAAACTCAGCCAATGCCATGCAAGGTCACGGGCATGGGCAGACGCAAGAGCCTCAGACTGCGGAACTGAAGCCGAAGATGATCAAACGACTTGCTCAGCCCCACGAGATCCAGACGCTTCGGGACAAGGAGGCGAACGAGGCTAAGGCGAAGCGTGTTTGCCAGCAGAAGGTTGCGGAACACAGACTGCCCATGGAGATCCTTGATGCCGAGTTTCAGATGTGAGCGCTTCCCTGGTATGGCAAGTCTGGTGGGTACTAATTCTTTTTTCCGGGTGCAGGGACTGGAAGAAGTTGACGTTTTACTACTTTGCGGACTCGTACATTAATTTTAATTCTCTCGTCACGGACCTCTTCAAGGTGTATAAGACTCGCATCTGGATGTCAGCCATGAATCCGGCTTCATTCGCTCATCCAACCGGATTGCATCAGCCCGGATCCGGAATCCCACCTTCTGGTCCGCTGGGATCGATCGTGGAGACTTCCGGTGATGTCCACTCACAGTACACAAGCCAGGCTCAGTCCTATCCCGTCTACCAGACAAGCTCAGCGGGTAGTTTACTGGGAGGTGCTCAGCGGGGCGGCCAGCAACAGCAACACGGGTTCCCGTCCCGCCATTCCCCGGGCGCCCCCGACTTCATCCCTCAGAACGGATTCAACCCGGCGTACTTCAGCGGGCACTCCCAACAGAGCCCTTACGATGGACATGGACATGGACATCATGGACACGGGCATGGACACAACGGTGCCAGTGAGCTCTGGTTGGGGCTTCAGGGACTTTCCCTCAATTCTCACTAATACCTCCCTTTTTCAGTCAGGTGCCATCGTCTGGGTGTGATCTGGATATAATCAGTTTCGTTTCCTGCCTTTGGCTTCGATTTCGGTTTCTTTCTTTCTTTTTTCTCGCGGTGCTTCATGATTTCACGGGCCGAGACAGCACATTCGTTCTATTCCCCTTTACGTTTCAGCAATTCGTATGGCATGTGGTGTTAATTTTTTTTTTCCCCTGCATTCTTGCTTACAAGACTGGAAACCGAAAATCGGAGTTTGTCCTCTTTTTTTCTTCTTCTGCGTTGATTTCCCTATAGGTTACTTTACTTGCGGTGTGGAATTTTTGGCCTGTCTCGTATACATCTTGCCTACTCTCTCTTCTTCCTCTACTCATTATCATCCCTTTCTTTTATCGTGTTTTATACAGCCAAAGGCCGCCTGGGTTTCTTTTTTGTTCCAGAATATCTCTTTGGGTATGTGGGTAGATTGGTTGGGTGCTTGTTTCTTACGGGGGCTGGTGCTTTAGCGGAAAGAGGATGGGTGAGGCAACATGATCGGTATCCGGATATGCGCAATTATTTCTACGGTTTGGGATAAACGGGCAGAGAGAGTCGTTTTTTTTTCTACTTTCATTTTTGTGTGTAGAATGGGGCGGAATACTTTGTTTTGCGTTGTGAACGTTTCTCAGTTTGTGTAAACCATTTTTTTTTGTAGTTGACATTAGGGGCTATATGGGAGAGAAAGAAGGTACTCATGTTGAGAGATTCGGAGGGGAAATGTTTTGTTGCGGTTCGTATAATGGAGGACAGTTGGGAGTTGTCTGTTGGGCGTTCTACGTAACTTTGTTTTTTTCTCTCTCTCCTCTGCTTTTACTTACGTTACAACTCACTCTCACTCTCTGCTCTCTGCTCTCTCTGCTTTCTACTTTCTGCTTCTCTTGCGCTGATATGTACGGGTTTTTTTTTTCTTTTTTCTTTTCCTTCCTTCCTTCCTTCGTATTGCGCATGCTGGGAATGATCGCGGCTGCTGGGGATTATCTACACACTCTCTTTGAGTTCATTTGTTTCTCCTTTTTGCAAGATCCAATGACGATGGGAACAACACACTTGGGGGCACGACAGTCTGGTGATTCGTTCCGTGAGAAAGGGGAAGAGGGGGGGGGCTTGGTTGGTTTCATCGTGTCGTTTCCGATGAAACGGCGCCGTACTGTGTGCACTGCAGCATGCAAGTGAGCCAGCGTGTGTGTATAGATATATCTACCCCACCGATGGATTGCAGGTTGGCTCGGCATCTACGCCTCCCCTCCACCTCCTGCCGCCCTGCCACCCCGCTGCTCCGCCTCCATCCACACACCAGCCAGCCAGCCAGTCAGCCCGCGTGGTAGAGGAAATGAAACTACTCCCCCACCCCCACCTCCTACGGCGGGCTTGGGGCATGTGATGCTAGATATGTAGAGTACTTGCACCTCCCCCCCCCGCCTGGGGATCAGTACAGCCAACGGGGGAAACTATCCTCGGTGCGAGTGACATACGGATGTTCGCTGCGCTCGGTATGCTTGCGTGACAACACGGTCTGCGGAATACCCCAGGAGTCCTCCGCCACCCCCGTTCGGTGATGGCTGTCGTCTTCCCTCCCTTTGTCGGACATGGTTCTGTTTCGCTTTCGGGCGTTTCTGTTCTGGTTCTGCTCCGGCTTGGGGGGGGTCCGGGCTGGTAGTTACCATGCAGTGCCCCCGACGGTCTGGGCGGGATACAAGCAGCCCCGTTTTGGGCTCCCGACGGACTGCAGAAGTGAAGTCCGTCCCGTTCGGGGTTGAGGTCCACCATCCTGTGTTGTCCCAGCCAGTTCGCCACATCACGTGACAAAACCAGTTAGTTATGTATGTATGTAATGGTCACGTGGTGGTACCTCGGTTAGATGTAGTTATGTAACACTCAGTGCTGTGGGGATCACCCTGACCGACCGGAGATGTCGGGTGGGTGGCGATACATACCCCCCCCCGAGCCCCTGGGATGCCTTAAGAGCTGGCAGAGAGATGGCTTGACCGAAGCTACGAGGGAGGCCATCGGGGTGGTTGAAGACAAGCCCAATATGCGTTGTGCGAGGAGGACCCGGTTTTAGCTATGTATGTAAGTAGTCATTGTTCACGAGGTGATTCACGCATCAATGAGAGACATACATTCGCTGAAACGGGGCTTCCACAGAGCACCCTCCGCGCTGTCCTCTTGGCCGCCACCAATACACCTCCGGACATCATGGATACACACGCAGCTCCAGCCGAACGCCTGCCTGAACCGGTGGTCTGGTCGTTGAGGTATTGAAGATTTTGTTGTTGTTGGGGGGGGGGGGGGTTCCGCAAATTACCGCCATTTCGGTGAAGCCTTGGCGGCGACTCCCGTTTGGGGCTCGGGACGGACGGACGGACGGACAGACTGGACTCTGTGTGGAAAGCACGACTCGACCGCGGCCAGCAGCCATCGCCATGTGTTCGCCCCCAGCTTCCCGCGCTCGCACGTACATAGTACATACCCCAGCGTTCTCAGAGATACCAGCACGTAACGACGTGGATCATGGGTCGACGGAGAGACCACCTCCTCGGCGGCTGACGCAGCTGATATCTAGCTCGGGCAGGTTGGTCGGCTGCAGGGAGGGGGGGGGGGGCCCCACGACCACTACGGGCGTGACTCGGATCGAAGCCCACCCGAGCCCACCCCGCCGGCGACGAGGGATGGGAAAGGCGCTGGCGTGGCTGTTTGCGTGTCGAGGCCTCCGTGCCTTACGCGGCGCATGCCGTCGAGGGGAGGGAAGGACGGCGGCCGCGTCGACAGCACTGCTGGGTACAGTATATGATGTACGCCGCCCACGCGCGCACTGCCTCGGCCAGCAGCAGCACCGGGACCGCACGGGGGGGAGGGCTGGCTGCTGGAACGATGATGACGGGTCCAGCGGTGCTGGAATCGTGCTCCGGCGCCCCCTGCAGCGTAGCGCAGTCCGGCGCCCCATGCAGCCCCTGCGTGGTTGCGGGTAGGCATTGCATGTCTCTATGTATGTAGTATGTATGTATGTAGTATGTATGTATGTAGTATGTATGTATGTATGTAGTATGTATGTATGTAGTATGTATGTATGTATGTATGTATGTATGTATGTATGTAGTATGTATGTGGTATGTATGTATGTATGTATGTATGTATGTATGTATGTAGTATGTATGTGGTATGTATGTATGTATGTATGTATGTAGTATGTATGTGGTATGTATGTATGTATGTATGCATGTACCAGATATGTATGTGTGGATGGAGCACACAGCCGATGCGTCTGCCGTCGCCGCCCCCGCGATCGCTCCATCGCTCCATCTCCTCAGATATCCACATATCCACATCATATCCACATATCCACATCATATCCACATATCCACATCATATCCACATATCCACATACATGCATACATACACACATGCGACTGTGTCCGTCGCCACGTGTCCGCACAGAGCGGGGCGCCGTGCGGATCCGGCGATCCACAAGGAGAGCGCCGGTCCCAAGGCGCGGAGGGCTGGGCTGGGCTGGGCTGGACGCGGGCGCAGGCGGCGGAGGGAGGCTGGAGTGTGGACGGAGGAAGCCCGGAGGGGATTCGCCGCCGCCTCCTCGCTGGGCGGACAGGCATCGGAACCGTCGAGTTTGACGATCGCGAGTTTGGCAGGCTGTCTCCCCATCTGCACACAGACATAGATATGCACTCTATGTGGATAACTATGATATGTAGATACTCTGCATACCCGTCGACTGCTCGAGCTAGGGCGGCGCCGTGTGTTCCGGCTGAGCCCCCTGTCCGCCGCTCGTCAGCGCCCATCGAGATATCTACACGCATATCTACACGCATATATATCTACACGCATATCTACACACATATCTACACACATACCTATAGCCTACATACATACCCACACGCTCCGTTGCTGGCACGACACCCATTCCCACGGTCCCGCGGATCGGGGGGCAAAAGGCGGCTTGCATCGAGCCGCCTTCGCGCGGACTGTGGACAGCTCGCTCTCGCCTACAAAGGTCGCATGCGAGTATCGATCCCCAACGAATGTGAACAAATAGTAAATAAGACAAACCCACCCCCCCTCCCCCCCCGGGAAAGCCTCCGAGCAGTGGAAAACTGTGGAGAATCCTGGCTGGGTTCCTCCGCATCGCGCTAGAAGAGACCTGCTCCTTGCCAGGCCTATCTAGATGGGCACCCCTCCCGCTGGTTAGGCCGGCCTCCTCGCCCATCCGAGATGAGCCAGCCAGCCAACCACCGGCTTGCGCTCAATTGTCCGACAGCCACACGGTGGAGGAGGGGCCGCGAGAAGCAGGGCCGCCACGAGCCACGACGACCTGCCGGCGCACTGCTCGGATGGCTGGCTCTGCGTGCAGTGCAGTGCATACGGCGTTTTTGCTTTTGCCTGTGAGCCCACCGGCGGCATCAGTCGCTCTTGCCGGCCCTCCCCCCCCAATACCGCACTCGTATACGCACATAGATACTTACTTGGCAGCATCTTCCCTTCGAACTCCGGCTGCCCTGTTCGTTCTCCTGTTCTCCTGTCTCCGCCTCCGCATCGTCGAGCACACAGTCCGTGCTTCCGGCTTATCTGGCCTTCGCCTTCGCCTTCGCCTTCGCCTTCGCCGTCGACGCCCCGCATCCGCGCGCGCCCACGATCCTCGAAAGTGCGTGCGCTTCGACGTCGCTCCGTGTTTTCCCGCAGCCGCCTCGCAGGATCGTCTCGCCAACCGCCGCCCCTCGTCGTCGCCGGCTGTCCCGCTCCTCCCTCCTGCTCCTGCTCCTCCTCCTCCTCCTGCTCCTGCTCCTCCTCGCCATCCTCCTCCTCCTCGCCATCCTCCTCCTCTCCGATCGTCTCGTCCACGGCGGCCCATCGGTACCCGCTTGTTGGAACCTCTCCCGTGCTCTTGCTATAGTGCCTCCACTATACGCCGTTCCTGCTTCATCGTGCACCCACCACGTTCTCCCCATCCCCCCCCCCATCCCTCATCTTCCCCCGCCGAACAGCAAGGCGCACAGATCCCCGACGATCCAACGCGGCGAAACGTCTGGCTACGTGAACTCACGAGATATATCTCTCGCCGCTCTAGCTTCCACTCTCTTGCCCATCGATTCTCGCCGGGCTTGACCTTCGGAGGGACGGCTATCGAACGTACTTGAACTGCGCCCATCCCGCCGAAGAGAAAGAAAGAAAGACAGAAAAAAAGATCCTCGCCGTCCCGCGAGGAAAAAAAAGAAGAAAAAAAAAGAGGAAGGACAAGAGGAGGAGGAGGAGGAGGAGGAAGAAGAAGACGAAGACGAAAAAGAAGACGACGACAAGGGGAAGATCTTCCCTCTCCCACACCACCCCACCAGCCACTCCTTTTTCTCGACGGTTCGTCATTATCTATCCGGCCCACGTACCGCTTGTTCGGTCCGTTCCGCAGAAACGAGTCAGCCAGCCAGCCAGCAAGACCACCCCATCGGTAGCGGCGCGCTTGGATCCCGCTCCGCAAGGAGAAACACCCGAGAGACCACAGTACTGGCAGCTGGAACGAATCGCTCGCTAGCAGTGTTCGCAGCCTCTAGCCCCCGCAGTATCTCCGGTGTGCTGCCCTGTGTTGCGCTGCCGTGCCTGGTGCCTGCCAGTCTCCGGTTCCGGCGGTGAGAGACGCCGAGCGCTCGGACTGCAAAATCCGTCAGAACCGCCCCCGGTTTGAAAGGACGGCGGTGGTGGCGTGGTTGAAACAGCAGCTGGCTCACGAGGCAAGTGTCTCTTCTTTCTGCTCCTTCGTCTGGTGAACCGAGTCTCCGTGAATGCATAAAACCGAATGATGATGTTGACTGTTGTCTTGCCATGTCGTAGCTCACGGTCCCCCCCGCGGTGCCTACGCTATCTGGTATCTCATACTACTACTACACGACTCCCGAGACCGAAACAGCCCAAGGATGATCACCGCTTCAGGGGCCGGTGCGGCCTTTATAGCCGTGCCACCAAAAAGACTGAAGCCAAAGCCCAAACCCAAGGTCCTGCCGTCATCCTCGTCGTCCGTCCGCCGAGATTTCTCCGCCACCAGCTCTGTCACCAGCAGACATCCCCACCCTTCCCACGCACACGCTTCCCCAGCACCGTCAACACCATCGACACGCTTGCGACACGTCGATCCGGCCCTCACAATCGAGTCCCTGCTCACGAGATCCCGATTGTCCATATCTGGCTACTGTCCGACCGGATCACCGGGCCCGCATTCGCTTCTGGAAGTTGGGATCGAAGAGGACGAGTGGACAAGGGGCTTCGTCACGGGTGACGACTTTCTGTCGAGCCTCTGGCAGGACGATCGGGCCCCCTCACCCAGGGCTTCAGCGCACATAACTACGGGCATCCGGGCCGACAGTCCCAGTGGCAGCAGCAGTACGAGCACTGTACGGGCCGCCTCCGCCGCTGCAGATAGTCCCCGGGTAGACGCGCCTGTTTCCACCGCCGGTTCCAGGGGACCCCGAAAACTACGACACACCAGGCCCAACAGTCATCCTTCATCATCGGCGTCATCGTTGCTAGCACAGACGGAGGACTCGATAGCGTCGCCGAAACAGTCGTCAGCCCACCACGGACTGGGGATATCGTCGTGGAACTTTGGCGGTGGGAAGGCGTCGCGGTATGGTGAACGGCGACTGGGTAAAGATTCCGGTAAAGTGAGTCCATCCCCCCTCCCCGCGTTTGTTTGGGTTCTAAATACAACTATAAAAAGGTTGACAACCCGGTGACCCCCCACAGATGTCTACTGTCCACGATATAAATATAGCCGTTGTCGGCGCGGCGGGTGTGGGAAAGACGACGTTCATAGAACGGGCATACGACCTGCCAGCACCGGTGAGGCACGGCGAGGTGCACTCGTTGACCATGGTGATGGACCGAACGCCGTGCAGCGTGAGCCTGGTGGATGTAGATTGGAACAGGATCGACTTCGACAAGGAGCAGATGCAATGGCCACGGGTGAGTGGGGCAGGTCCGGTGAATGTCTCGTCCCGCACAGCTGCATCTGACACCGGCGAAAAGGTAGCGGATGGACAGCGGATACCATTTATCGACGGCGTTCTACTGCTTTTTGACACTACCCACCCTCGGATGGTCGACAGATTGACCGAGTGTCTTGGTGAATGCTGCCCACGCCTACATATCTCTCCGAAGGGGAAACAATTACTGATGCCCAAATTCAGAAGCATTCGATGCGGCCCAACTTCCTGTCTGTCTGGTCCGAACTAAATGCGACATCTACGGGCCAACCGCAGCGGACGTTGCAGTAACGGGCGACGGGTACGACCATATGCAGAGCTCTATAACGGCACGCGACAGCCAGAAAAGGTGCATGGCTGCAATATTGTCCCTGATATCGCGTCGGAATGGTTGGTTCTCTAGAAAAAGAAAGAAAAAAAGCTTTCATATCCTCGTTTTTCTCATTTATCGCCAATCAATACCCCTCCCCTTTTACGTTGCGAGATGTGGTGGGGAGAGTGAGTTGGCCATTCACTGTACGGTGGGCCGCAACTCTGTACCACTTTCCGGATCAGCATGGGGGTTGGGCCATGCAGCGGACAGGGCGCAGAGGCTCTCCTACCAGCCGACGATCGCCACGAGTTCTCTCCACATGGCATGCACTGCGCTTCCTGTCCGACCCCCGTTTTCCTGTCGACAGTTGACATTTGCTCTGTTAATCATTTCACTCTTTCTGACCGACCGCTTCAATGCTGACGGGTAAACGCGTCTTGCCAGAAAAAACCGGATCCCCGCGGTACCTAAATGGTCGGCGACGCGCCAACTCCTCGGCCGCAAACAGCCGAGCTGCTTCTCCGCGACCGTCGACAGGCCACAACCGCGCGAGTTCCGAGTTTGCTTCCACATTCCTAAAGGACGGGTCGGACGCAGGCTCCATACATGGTACCAGACTGCAGAGGCCACCCACTGGCACGGCGCTGGGTCAATCGTCGAGCGTCTCGGGCTCCTCTTTATTGCCCGACTCCCAAACCGTCGAGAACTTGAAGCAGCAGAGTTCGAACTCGAACTCGAACTCGAGCACGGCGCCACAAATCACTCTGAGCTGTTCTGGGCAAACACCATTTTTGGAGTCCGGGCAGTGTTCGTTCATCATGCAGAAGACATCCAGCCAAAGCTCATTGGGCGAGTCCGAAAAGCGGCATTCCTACATGGACACAGACGACGAGGGCACCGACTACAAGGATCCGGACGACATTCCGATCCTCGATCGCGAGGACGGACTGGACGAGTTGGACGAGGAGGACAAACCTGTGCCGAATCGGGGATGGACGTGGGACGAACTCATCAACCGTCTGCTGAGCCAGCCCATGTCTCGAAGCGATCAAACCTTTGTCGTCATCTTCCTGTGCTTCTACCGCAAATTCGCATCGCCGCGAGAGCTGCTCACCGCCATCATCGAGCGATTCCAGGCGCTAGACACCGAGGAGAAGATACGAGCCCACCGAATATCGACGCAGCTCCGGTATTGCAATGTCCTCCATCAATGGGTCACATCGCATACGGTCGATTTCGCGAGCTCCAAGACCAGGATGCAGATGCTGGCATTCCTCGATTCGATCAGTAGGGACCGGAGCTTGGCTCTGTTGACTACCGACATGGCGAAGAAGCTCCAAGAGCCGATCGAGGACGAGGACGAGAGTTGGGGAAGGACCGATGCCGAGTTAGATAGGAAAGCTAGTGTTCAGAGCTTTCTGACGACTTCGTCGGCAACCTTCCCGGATAAATCATGGCAGCTCTCGCTCGACAACCCCGCTACGCTCCAGGTCCCGGGGTCGGACAAACGGGGCCCCGATACCGGGGATGCTGCATCCGTTATGGGACCTCCCATAGGGCTTGTGGCAAGCAGAACCGAGTCGCTGCCCCCCCCAGTCACCGGATTGCTCAGGGCGGGGTGCCAGTTCGAGCACTTCATGTCGATCCCGGTATTGGAGGTGGCCAGCGAGCTCACCAGGCTCGATTGGAACGAGTTTTCGAAGATCCGGCCGCGCGACTTGGTGCGGCACATCAGCGTCTCGCCGGAAAGTCGGGAAAACTCGCCGAACCTAGCGTGCGTCAACAATATGATAAGCCATTTCAACCACGTTGCCCACTGGGTGGCTAGCGTCATTCTCGAGAAGGCCAAACCGAAGCACCGGGCGAGGGCACTGGAGAAATTTATGGAGATTGCCTGGGTAAGCATCACATATTGATCGCATGGCCCCCTTTCCCAAATCTGCGATTGATGCTAATGCTTCTTCTCCTTCTCCACTGCCAGACGTTGCGGCATCAAAACAACTACAACTCGCTTGGCGCTATCATCGCCGGCATCAATGGCACCGCTGTCCACCGTCTGAGTGCGACCCGAGAACTGGTCAAGCCGGAAATCCACAAGAACTTTATGCGGCTAGATCTATTGATGGGAACGCACAAGAGCCACAGCAAGTACCGCTTGGCCTGGGAGAACACCACGTCCGAGAGAATACCGTTCCTTCCGTTGCACCGGCGAGATCTGGTATCGGCAGAAGAGGGAAACAAGACCTTCCTACAGGACGGCGAGAAGATCAACTGGAGCAAATTTCAGGTGATGGGCGAGGTGATGATGGTTCTCGTAAAGGCCCAGGCGTCGCCGTACAAAGACTTGGTGGGCAACCCAGTGGTTGATACTATGATCAAGAGCGCCGCCACGGTAATGAATGATGATGTACGAACTCTCCAACCTCCCCTTGCCTTTCGTGGCTGACGATCTTCGATGCAGGACTTGTACGAGCGCAGTGTCCAACTGGAGGGTTCCGCTGCAGGCTCAAACAAGCCCCGACGGAACTGGTTCCAGCTCAAGACGAACATTGATCAGCGGTGATGACGGCTGTCCTAGCTAAATTATTTTTTTCTCTCGCATTTATTTTCTTCTAGGTTGCCTATAATGATTTTGGGAATTTGGATTTCGCGGGCGTGTATTGTGTGTATTGTGTTTATATTTTATCTTCAAGGTTCACGTTGCTTTGGTTTTTTTTGGTTTTTTCTTTTTGCTATTTGGATTTCCGGTTGCGAACTTGCGATACCTAGGCCTTCCGCTATCCCTTCCCCTCCCTGCCGTGATTATGTGCGTTCGGCTGTTTGGGTATCGATTCAGCTTAGGTACTCTCCAACTCTTGCTACCCATAACTACATAATTGGTTTTTTTTTCGCGTCCGTATCCACCCCCAGTTGTGTTGGCTTTTTGCTCGGTTTTTTTTTCAAGGGAAGGGGTGTGTGGAAGTGGGGAAGGGGCGTTCTATCTATCTATCCGGTGTTTTTCTTTTTTTCTTCTTTTTTTTCCTTTTTCGTTTGCAAGATGAGGGAAGATTTGTTTTTGGATATATCTGCATACTTACATAACTACCGGTTTGAAATCAGCTCTATGTAGATACATACATGACTACCAACCAACGTATGAACTTGTGTATGGGGTCTAGTATTGCTGAGTACTTGCTTTTGCCATTAGCTGTGGTTTTTCTGTTTCTCTCCCTGTTTTTTTTTTTCCCTTCTCTTTCTCTTTTTGTTTTTGCGGAGAACCGAGGAGAATGAATAGATAATCGTGCGTCGCGGTAGTGCACGCGATATCACTCGGTGTGAGGGGGGGGGTCAGCATGCAGTACGCGTCACTTGTGCTTGGGCGGAGGCGAGACCCCCCGGGGGGGGGGGGGGGGGGGGGGTAGAATCGCGCACAAGATCCGGGCCGCGCCGGGGGCCGCGGGGTTGCAGCAACAAAGATTGATGGTGGCGG
>Ga0307508_10002783_pt1 | contig 18204 bp, 19 predicted proteins | sample 9_EM_MG_FD_203089 | JGI IMG/M metagenome (GOLD analysis project Ga0307508, IMG submission 203089) | Populus trichocarpa ectomycorrhiza microbial communities from riparian zone in the Pacific Northwest, United States - 9_EM | ecosystem: Host-associated > Plants > Roots > Unclassified | place... | reverse complement strand
CCACCCATCTTCCGCTGCCCCCTCGCCGCTGAAGACCCACTTTCTCCTTGTCCCCGGCCTGACCTCTTGGCCCTCCCCCACCACCCGTCTTCCGCTGCCCGCTCGCGCTGAAGACCCACCTTCTCCAAGTCCCCGTCCTCGACGCTGCTTGGCACCTCTCGACGCTGCTCGGCACCTCGCGACGCTGCTTGGCACCTCTTGACGCTGCTCGGCACCTCTCGACACTGCTCGGCGTCTCCCACACAAAGGCGGCCCGACGTTTCGAAGCTTCCTAGTCCACTCTTATCCCTTTGACTCCTATACGTGACCTCTTTCTTCCCGGCTATTCATGAACGGACACCGTCTGGAACGTCATCCGCGTCCCTCCCGTTCCGAGCGCCAACAGAGGTGTGTCTCGACTCAGGTGAATCTCATCGCCAACCAGCTGCCGGAAGTCAACCAGGATTTCCTCAACCTCGCACAAAGCCAATTGGAAGCCTTCAACGAACTCCAGCAAAGCCATCAATCCGTCCAGCCTTCGCGGAATCACCGTTCCCGCTCCCCCCCTTCTTCCTGTCCTCATCCCCCTTCCCAACGTTACCGTTCCCGCTCCCCCCCTCCTTCCCGTCCAACTCCCCCTTCACGCCCCCAGTCCCCTCCCCCATACACGCACTACCGACAGCGGCCTCGCCAGCCTTCTCCAGCCGCTCGTCCTCGAACTCCTCCCACCCCGTACCACCCTATCTCCCCTCAGGAGCCTTTCCAGTCCGACACGCTGCCGGACGCCCCCAACCGCTCGCCCTCCCCATCAGTACTCGGTTGGGACACTTATATCACGGACTGTCAGTCGGCCCACGGTTCCAATACGTCGCACACCTGTTTCGCCCACAGAGGAAATCTAGCAAACCGTGGTATTTGGAACGGACAAGAAAAACAAGGTCTCCATCACATCAACTCACCACAGGATGCCAGCCACCGAGGAAATAATCGAGGTGAAGCCAGTAGAGGCCGGAGGCAGCGCCCTCATCCCTTACACGAGTGGATCCACTTCTAGCCCCCCGCCACAACGCCCTACGTCAGCAAGCTCCGCCAAACAACGAGCTCAGCTGCTCTACATTCCTCCGGCAATCAAGCACAGTTTCTTGCTCCTCACTCGCTACTACAGATTACCCACATCCCCTCCCCCCTCTCCAAACACCGCCTCCGTATTGAACTTTCTGAATTCATTCTTACAAGTTAATAGCACTACTCCCCTATCACCGATCGCTCCCCACGCTGATATTGAGGAACGTCTACTGGACGATACAATCCGTTGGGCGAACGCTCGAGGACTTCTGTTTGCTGATCCTCAGCTCGCACTTGTCTCGCAGTCACTACAACCTGTGCATCAGGCAGCGTCGCTGCTTTCTCTACCTGTTCAACAGGCCCTCGTCTCGCAGTCGCTACAGCCTGTGCATCAGGCAGCGTTGCTGCCTTCTCTACCTGTTCAACAGGCCCTCGTCTCGCAGTCGCTACAACCTGTGCATCAGGCAGCGTTGCTGCCTTCTCTACCTGTTCAACAGGCCCTCGTCTCGCAGTCGCTGCAACCTGGGCATCAGGCAGCGCCGCTGCCTTCTCAACCTGTTCATCAGGAAACTGACCATCGGAGCACCCGATGATTGCAGATTCTGTACGATCTCCCAGCTGGCATTGACGCAACACCTGGCTCACCTGGAACAGTGCTGATTCCAATTCAGGTGGAGAACTCTAGCAAGAAACGGAAAGTCAGGCTTCAACTTGCTCCCTCCGGACCATCTGAAATTTATACCAAGAACCTCTCCCGGGAATCTGTTTCCAAATCAGGAGATCTTCCAGAAGCCGAGTCTGTAGGATTACCAGCTGCCATCTCCGAGTACGGAGAGTTGCCAGATGCTCCTTCAACTGAAGCCAACCCCACCTATCCAGCACCGCAAAGCGGCATCCCACACAAGAGTTCGCCGGATCTTCCCGTCGATCATTTTAAGCTTCTGTCCTTGAACAACGAGATGGCTGGGAGCACGCGCAACCAGCGGCCAATCAGTCCTACTGGTTCGCTGGACGAATTTGACGACACTCCTGAGGAGTTTGTTAGGCCGCCCCTTGCAATCGGGGAAATGTCAGAGGTAGCGCAGGGCAAACAGCCAGCATATCCGCCGCACGCTCATCTTGCCAGGCACGGGTACAGGCAGGCGTCGGCGATCCCAGAATCAGAAGAAGATCATCCTGCAGAGGACGATCAAGGATTACCACCGCCACTACAGCGGCAGCCATTCCAGGAACCGCATCAGCTGCTCCCGCAACAGCCGCCACCGCAACAGTCGTACCAGCCACCACAGCAGTCTTATCAGTCTTGTCAGCGCTTTCAGCCGCTTCACCAACAACCGCCGCCGCAGCAGCAGACTCCGGATCAGTTGTATCAAGCACAGCAGCCTTTTCAGCAGTACGACGCAGCTGCCAGCATCGCTCAGTCGACCGCAGCCATGAACGCCGTGGCCGCGCAAATGGCAAATCTTGCAACGGTATTGGTGCAGAATCAGAACACAGGTGAGAACAGAGTGCGAGGTGCAGGTCCTCCGGATGAAAACCATGGCCCTACCCTTAAACCCAGTGATGTCGCTACATTCGAGCCTCGGTCGCAGTCGGACGCAGATTCAGCCTCATGCTTTATCGATTGCATTCGAGACACGGTTGCCCATTACGGTGAGCCACGCACAGTTGCTGTCCTGTGTCGCTGCTGTAAGGGTTCCGGTGCGGAGGATTGGATCGCTGGAGTGTCAGACCATGACAGAGCACTGCTTCGCATGAACTGTAGCAATTGGACTGCCATTCTCGAACGTGACTTTATGCCATACCTCGCATCCAGACTCTCAACGGCACGCGTAGAGGTTTTTCGCTGGAACCAGGATCGGACTCCTGCTGAGTACGTTGCTAAAAAGCTTCGTTTGCTATGCATGGCAAATGTGGTGCAGGACGACGAGGTAGTCGAGGAGCTCCATCGCGGATTTGCAGCCGCACCCAATCTTCATCTGCATCTTGACAAGTACGTCTCAGAAGTTGGGAACTCAGTTTCCAAGTACCGTCGGGCGGTGGTTCGCCTTCAAGACTCCGCTAGACACGAGGGTGACGGTACACTACCGCAGCCACGTATTGGTACGCGCCGCCCCCCTTTCCGCGAGTCCTCTGGCAATTGGTCCTCTAATACCAGCCAGCCCCACCTGCCAGCTACCCGCGGTGGTATGGGAGCTCCCGCTACGGGCACCTCCGTTAAAGGATCGGCAGCTTCAGGCACTACGCCGCTGTCGAGCACTTCGGTTAGAGTTGCGCCTCGTGTGAATAAGCCCCGCGAGCGTCTTCGCAAGTGCAAAAACTATCCGGAGTGCGGGGATGGGGAACATTGGGATTGGCAGTGCAGTATCAAGAAAGCCGCAGGATCTGAATTGAAACGCGCATATTACGCAGACTCACAGAATTGGGAACTCGACGATAGTGATGATATGAGCAAACTTTTATACGATAGTCTTGATCCACAAGCAGAGCTGGAAGAAGAGTATGAACATGCGCAGAATGCCTACTTTGCAACACGCTATTGCCAGGAAGCAGGCCTGGGTTTTCTAGGAACCTTGTCTTCACAACGCCAGAAGCAAGTACACTGTAGGAACTGTAATTCCTCGTTCTCCTCGAACAACAAACTCCATGAGCATCTCCGCGCCCAATGCCTACCAGTGAAGAACCACACCGCAGACCAACCAATCATAGTGAAATCAGCCACTCCAGCCTCTTCGAATTTCGTGGAAGGTTTTGCCGATTTCCACTACGCTAAAACCTTGTGGTACACCTCTCAGAATGGCAGTTCGCACGTCGTTTGCATCAATTCTGGCTTCGGAAACTCAGCTGTTGACGACGAACTACAGCGCCAGCTGTATCCAGACGCAGTGCGCTTGCCCCTACCTAAGCCCCGAGAGGTAGAGGGCCTAGGTGGTGCGGAATGTACCGCCACTCATGTAGTGATCATGAGAATTTTCATGAAAGGGGCAGACGGTAGATTCGCTGAATTGGTTCGACCATTTCACATCTTCAAGGACCTATCCGTCCCGCTACTTATCGGAAATGACATCATAAAACCTGAAAAGTTCGACCTTCTCTATTCGTCAAATCGCTTGCGAATCGGCGCCTGTGATGGCATTTCAGTACAGATATCAGTGCACGCCGGCCACCGGTTCACCAGAATTCCGGTCTGATGTGCGGCAACTGTTAACATCCTTTCAGGATCCTCGATGATTGTGGGAGTCAAGTTTGGTCGTGCCCTCGAACCGAATCAAGACTATCAGTTCACTCAAATCCAGACTCGCTCCGCTATATCGGGCGCAGGAGCCCCTCACTCGGTGCTACGTCACAATCAAAAAGAGCTGCTATATACAAATTTCGCCGACAGGCCCCTGACGATTTTCAAGGGTACGGTGCTGGGGCACATCCGTTCCTTGGAAACCTCTTCCAGCCTTTCATGGGAAGATACATCTAAGGACATTAAGGCACTATTCGGAACCACACATGAAACCACGTATGCCCTGACAGCAGCGGAAGTGTTTGATCCGCACCAAACGGATGATTCCAGTCCAGATAGAGCCGGTGTCACCAGCGTTTTTCTGGAAGACACGTGACCGCACCCGATACCCGCACAATCGAAGCATCCAGTTCCCGATAACACACTCCCCTGTGCTAGCGAGATCTTTGAGAATCCCCGCTGGCTGCAGGAGGATTATGTACCCAAGTACGACCACGTCCTTCCATCATACATTAAGGTTCCCGACGTTACCACGTCAACCTGGGAGCAAGTCATCATCAACAGGGAAGATGATATCTCTGACGCACAGGTCACAGCATTGGAAAGCTTAATCCGATGGCACCGATGTATATTCAACGATGTTATGGGATGCGTTAGGGAACCCGAAGAAGACTGGCTACGTATAAACGTTCCCGCAGAACTAGAGGTTAAACTCAAACCTACAGGGCTTTACCGTTTGACAGCTCGCGGTCGGAAGGCACTTGACGAACAGTTTGATCTCAATCGAGAGTATGGCCGTATGGCCGCACTCAAGCAGTCAAGCCCATGGGATTTGAAAGTTTTTGTGGTTTACCGAGGAACGAAAGCTCGTCCAGTGGTTGATATGCGCAAACTGAACGCTGCAATGATCAGCGATGCATATCCACTTCCACGTCAAGAGGATGTGATACAAGCGATGCACAGGATGCGATGGTTGGGCTCCGCCGACATCACTTCGGCCTTCTACCAGCGTTTGATCCACCTCGCGCACCGTTACCGTACGGCTATCACAACCCATCGTGGTCGTGAAATTTTTAATGTCTCTATTATGGGTGGAAAAACATCCGTCCAACATCAGCAGCGGTTAATGGACACAAGAGTTATCCAGCGTCTGTCCTGGCGAGGCGCCTCTTGTTATGTCAATGACATCATTATGTATGCCCCATCATTCGCAATGTTCCTGGGAATAGTGGACGAGGTTTTCAGCATTCTCGGAAATTTGGGTATCACCTTGAAGGCGAGGAAGTGTTTCCTTGGGTTTCACTCCCTAGAGATACTGGGTTACCTAGTAGACCGTCTGGGACTTACCACCGCAGAGGCGAAGGTGGACGCGGTCCAGAATATTCCATACCCTGCGACATTAGCCCAGTTGGAATACTTAATAGGTCTTACAAACTGGAACCGGCATCTAATTCCTTACTACGCCCAGCGAATAGCTACGCTACAGGCATGCAAGACCCAATTACTAAAGAACGCAGTGCCAAGCTCGCGTGGCCGGAAGGACTACGCTGCTCGTACTCCTGTGCCCGTAGATGCTGTTCTGGAGAAAGCTTTCAGTGATGTAAAGGATGCTCTCACATCACGACCGCGCTTGTACCATGTCATGGACGACCTTCCCATTTACGTCTTCCTTGACTCCTCGAAAGAATATGGTACCGGTTTAGCAGTTTATCAGCTGACTGGCAACCCCAAGGTCTACTCAAAGTCACGGCTGGTTCCCTTGCATTTCATGTCAAAACCGTTGACTGATGCATAGACAAGATACTGGCCGACGCACTTGGAAATATCCGGACTGGTATGGGCAGCCAAACGAATGCGCCCGTACATGGAGAGAGCCTTTGTCACTTTCGTCACCGATCATCATAGCAATGTCGCCTTGTGCAAAATGCAGAGTATCGACACCTCATCCACGGACAGGTCTAGTCTGAGGCTCCATACGTGGGCTATATACTTGGACCAGTACCGAGACCACATGCGTGTGGTATACAGCAAGGGATCCAACCTGGAATGCCCTGATGCCTTGTCAAGGCTACGCTATGATATATCCCCAGAAGCAAAACGCCTACGCGAATGGGCAGCCAGATTAGGTATCCAATCAGAAATGGTGGAATTTGACATCCAAGAATGATTTGCGGTGACTCGCCTTGGCAAAGTGCGAGCCAGCCCCGCCAACAACACCCAGGATTCCGCTGCACAGAATGGAATTGAAGGCATGATGGTAAAGCTTGTTCCGGCGTACGCAGAAAAGCTCCGTCTAGCCACTCAGAACTCGCAATGTATGCGAGCAATATACAATACGCTCAAAACCGAGGGCACCTACGACAGCCGGCTGGACGCGATTTCTATTCCAGCCAAATGTCAGTATGTACTGCATAACGATCTGTTGTATCTGGTCGACCCAAAGGACAAGCGCTTGCGGCTAGTCCTTAGTAGTCAGGATTTACGCAAACAGCACCTGGCGATAGCCCATGACGAGACCCATTGTGGATTTTATCGAACTTTCAAACAGCTCTCCGTTTTCTACTGGACTTCCATGGCCAAGGATATTGCAGCATATCTCACTCACTGTCATGCCTGCTTGCTCAATAAGCCAACATGGCACAGGCCCTACGGTACATTGTCACCTATAACCTCACCATCGGAGCCATTCGACACAATTACAATCGATCTGGTTACTGATCTCCCTCCATGCGCACATGAGGGTTTGGCTAAACCGTTCGACACAATCATGACGGTCACTGACAAATTCAGCAAAGCCGTACGTTTCATTCCCGGCAGGAACGATTGGTCCACCATCACTTGGGCAACTAGCTTTTACGACGACGTGGTACTGAATGGTTGGGGTTTCCCACGAACGATTATCTCGGATCGGGACAAGCGTTTTCTCTTGGGGCTCTGGCAAGCACTGTTATCCTCTACTGGAGTAAAGAGCCTTACAACTACGGCGTATCATCCGAGCGCTGACGGCCAGTCAGAGAGGACGAATCAGACACTTGAAGTTATGCTACGCTACTTGGTCAACTCAAGTCAATCAGACTGGCTCGCCAAACTTCTTCCGCTGCAAGCAGCCTCTAATAACATGGAATCGGCAACCACAAAGAAATCACCGAATGAGCTGATATATGGCAAGAAGCTACGGACTGCTCTTGAAGTATCTACAATGACCTTACCAATGCCGGCGTTAGCAGTTCCGCTACACGAGCTTAGGACAGTAATGCAGGAAGAAGCGGCGACCGCTATTGCGATCGCACAGAAAGCCATGACCAAACACTATGACAAGAAGCATATTTCACCAGATTTCTCCACCGGCTATGCCTTTTTACGTCTGGGTGCAGGCTATTCCATCCCTGCTATCCAAAAGCAAAAGCTCGTGCAGCAGCGTGTTGGTCCTTTCAGAATCCTTGAGGTGGTCGGGAAAGGGAAAGCTTACAGGCTCCAGCTTCCACCCCACTATGGAATCCACCCTGTTATCTCCGTAATTCATTTGGAACCCAGTCCCGCTCTAGGATCAGATCCTTACAATCGGCCCGTTCCGATGAATGACACTGCACCAGTGGTTGGACCCGAAGGAGATCCAGAGTGGGAGATCGAAGCCATAGTCAACAAGAGGATCTCCAAATGAGGACGACATAAGAAAACCGAATACCTCATTCGCTGGAAGGGCTATGGCCCGGAATGGGATTCCTGGTATGCTGAGGACGACCTGCCGAACGCGCAAGAATCGATAGCCGATTTTGAGTCCAGTATCCCAATAGTACGCCGGAAAGCGTAGCTCTTTTGAGGCATACTGTCAACAAGATTTGTTCCTTTTTAGCAACAGTCCGCCGGGGAGCGTTGCCTTTTTGGCGTAACGATCAACAAAAAAGTGCCTTTCGTGTTTTTGCGGATGTGATGGTTTTTGTAAAAAAGTGGTTTTTCTTTTTTTCTCCTCTCAACTATGTCTCCCTTGCGTTTTTACTTTGTATACCACTTCGTTTTGCTTGTTTGTCATGGACCCGAGGGCGGAGTCCAATGTTGGGGGCGATTGTGACCCTAACCCGGTTACACTGGCATTATCCTCGATTATCGCCCTCAGGCAATAACCTTGGAACAGCACTGCGCGGGTACCCGCTGCACGTGAGACTGTTTGTCACTCGCCGCGCTCCTAGCGGTGCCGGTGCCAAGCCACCAAATCCAGCCTGAGCTGGCCCGGAAGGTTAGAGGGAAGTTTGACGGAGTTTCATACTCCGATGGCATGACTCAGGATTAGGATGAGTAAGCAGGAGGGCAAGCCGGATATATAAACAGTTAGCTCCCCCGCTCTTGAAAAGACAACTCTCTTCTCTTCTTTCTTTTCCCCTCTCCTCTCGTGTCTCCTCTCATTGCATGCATCGTAACATTTGATGAGCAAGGAAGATGTGTCTACAGTGAGATGCATACTGCCGACTGGTGGTGGGAACGGAAAGGTGAGAATCTCCTCCGCTGGACTTCAACACCATGCCCAGAGCTGTCTACGCTGTGCTGACAGCAATACAGACCCTACTAGATGACGGAGATACCGTGATACCCATAATCATCATGTCCGATGCCACCCAGCTTACGAATTTCTCTGGCGATAAGAAAGCGTGGCCTGTATACATGACGATAGGGAACCTATCCGCCTAGGCTCGCATGGCAACCGCAATGTACAGCGTACTGTTGGTCGCTCTGCTTCCGATCGCCATCAAGATGCATGACATCCCTCTCATCCGGTACTACGAACAGAAGGAACACAACCGAATGATCTTGCAACATGTCTTACACCATATCTTGGGACCTTTAATCCGTGCAGATCACCGGGTATTTTTTGCCTGGTGTGTGGATGGCCACTTCAGACATTGTGTTGCTTCACCAGCTGCTTGGATTGCCAATCATCCAGAGCATCGGGACCTTCATAATATCAAAAACGGCGTATGCTACTGGTGTGAATACCCAAAAGCCCAGATGGGTGAACTTCCTGTCCGACCGTATCCAATACGTGACCATGACAAATACAGAGCACTCAGCATCGCTAATACCGCTACAGCAAATGCAAGGCTCACAAGTTTTGATGTACATCAAGGCTCCAATGTCTTTTGGGATCTTGACTGTGTGACAAGCGACCTTCTGAAACCTGACTTGCTCCATACAATGCAACTGGGAATGTTGAAGCACCTTCTGGGATGGCTTTTGGTGTTCCTGAAGCAACATAAGCACTTCGAAGTGTTCAACAATATCTGGCTTTCTGTACCTACGTATCTTGACATGGCGTAACCCCGGCGGATGTATGAGGAGGTGTCAAGCTGGCAGGGGAAGGAAATCATCAAAACCATGTCGCGTTTCCTTGTCACCGTCTTACGCTGCGCTCTACGTACCCCATCTGCTTCTCAGTGTGAGGTTTTCAACCAGGCAATCGAATGCAGTCGAGCACTCGTGGAGTTCTACTTCTACTTTCAATACGACTTGCACGATGAACAAACATTAGGACTGATGAGTACTGCTCTGCAGAACTTTCACCACTTCAAGGATGTCTTTCGTCAATTTCGTAATAGCAAAAGGGTCACTCAAGAAGGTAAAGCTCACCGAAAGGAGTTGATCACAGAGAGAGACAACGAGTTGAAGTCGATGAAGTTCAAAACTGCAGCCTGCCATGAGCGCCAGCGCAAGTCATGGAATGAATTCATAAACACCGATATGGTTGAACACCATGCTGATGGAGGTGATTTCAACTTGACAAAGATTCACCAGATGCTGCATTTCCATGAGCAGATCCAACGTTATGGATCCCTTAAGAAGTGGTCTATGGAGACCGGAGAAAGTTGCTACCGAACGCAGATCAAGATTCCGTACAACAAATCCAATCGGTCTGACGACTTCTAGACGTAGATCCTCGAACACTACCTAAGCAGCGATGCATTCGCCGTACGGAGGCTTAATCACAATGCCCACGGCACTGTGAACACCACTGGTAGCAGCGAAACTGGCCTTCCAACCGTCAAGGGCTTGAAGTTCATTTCTGTGCAGGGTTCCACCACATCGAAAAGTAATACATTTGCTGCCATATTGGTCTCAGTGGGGGACTTGTACCTTCGGAGGGATCTGCAGCATGCTACGAGCTGCTTTTTGGTTTCGCGCAGGGTAGAAACCAACTTGGAAGCGCTAATATGTTGTACTACACGGGTGTACCATGGCATTCAAATTCCTGTCACCAATATGCATGGAGATCAAGTGATCCAGACTGTTCAATGTACCGGGGAGCAGAGATGGCACAGGCAAGATCCCCGGAACAACTGGGTATGGGTGCAGACATCACGCCCCAGAGGGGGCCAGGAACCAGCATACAAGGCACTTCGGAGATACGTACTGTACTGTCTCCTGAAGCTGTTCAACCTTGAAGTCTTAGGTGGTCTGGTTTGGTGTGCGTTTGTACAAACGACGATACCCAGGATGGGCGGCGTGCCTGAGAGGGCATCCGGGATGGTCAGAGTGACAGAGGCAACAAAGGGGAGTGGCTATGTGGTGATCAGCGGAGGAAACATCACCAGTGCAGTGCATCTTATTCCCGAGGAACCCAGCACCTCGGAAACGACGCAGAAGGTATAGATCGTCAACAGTCATATCGATTTGACAACCTGGAACGAAGTGTATTACATGACGGAGGATGAGTTGAATCAGGCAGCAGTGGAAATACACCGCTGAGAAGGGTATTTAGAGTTACTATTTAATGTATTACAACTCCAAGGAGGGCATATGACAAGTAATGCGAGTACTGGTATGGCATGTATCTCGGGTATGGGTTTGACATGTTGTGAAGTGAGAACAGAATGCCGTATCAATGGCACCAGGGGCTGCGATTATGGCGCATTGCCCGGCTTGAGTAGTACAGAAGCTGCGCTGGCAAGTCATCATCTGGGAGAAATATACACGGACACGTATCGTCAGGACTCTATTTGCCTTGACCCTTGTTGCCCAGAAGGCTACTGCGGTGCCTATCTTCCTCGAGTACGTATACGCCTAGTTGCCTTGCGTTGGGAGCAGCATATGCACTGAGAAGCATAGTCCGTAAGATATACCCGGAGACATGTGCGCTGGGTCCAGAAGACAAATGCCCTGGCACTCGTCATCTGGAAAGCACATGCCATGGCCTATGTTGTCGGGACACAACATGCCTTGGCACTCGTCGTCGGGAAGAAATTGGACCCGACACTTGGCGTCTGAATGGCATATGCCATGGAATTCGTCGTCCAATAGGCAGATGCCGTGGCAGGCATTGTCCCGACACTACATACCTAGACATTCGTAGTTTGGAAGAAAAGGCTATGCTATAACACTCGTCGACTTGAAGGCTAATGCAGTGCCCATCATCGTCTAGTGCGCATACGTATAGCCGCCTCGTGTTAGAAGCGGCATGGGTGCTGACGAGCATAGTCCGGAAGGTAGAGGTGCAGCTACGCATGGGAAGATACACCTTGGCGCGCTGCGTCCAGAAGGCAAATGCCCTGACACTAGTCATCTGCAAGAAATATACCTTGACACTCCGCGTCTGGAAGGCAAAATGCCCTGGCACCCGTCGTCTGGAAGGCATATACCCTGGCACGCGCCGTCCAGAAAGCACATGTCGTGGCGTATGTCGTCCAGACACCACATACTTTGACACTCATCGTCTGGAAGAATTATGCCTAGACACTCTATGTCTGGAATGCAAAATGCCGTGGCGCACGTCGTCAAGAAGGATATGTCCGGGCACTCGTCGTTCAAAAAGCACATGTCGTGGCGTGCGTCGTCTGGAAGAAATACAGCCTTAAACTCGGCGTCTGGAAGAAAAAATTCCCAGGGACTCGTCATCCGGAAGGTGTATGCCCTGGCACTCGTCGTCCGGATAACACTTGCCATGGCTTGCGTCGATCGGACGCCACATACCTTGACACTCATCGTCCGGAAGAAATATGCCCTGACACCCTGTGTCTGTAAGGCAAAATGCCCTGGCACTCATCATCCAGAAGGCATATGCCATAGCAGGGATCGTCTGGAAGCCACAGGCCTTGACACTCGTCGACAGGAAGAAATTCGCCCTGACACTCGGCGACTGGAAGGCATATGCCATGGGATTCGTTGTCCAGTAGGCATATGCCGTGGCGGGCGTCGTCTGGACACTACTTACCTAAACACTCGTATATAGTTTGGAAGAAAAGGCTGTGCTTTGACACTCATCGCCGGAAAGGCTAATGCGGTGCCCATCTTCATTTAGTGTGGATACATACAGCGGCCTCGTATTGCGAGCGGCATGGGCGCTGACGAGAGTAGTCCAGCAGGTAGAGGCGCAGTCACGCGTCGGAAGATATGCCTTGGCGAGCTGCATCTAGAAGGCAAATGCCCTGAAACTCATCGTCTGGAAGAAATGTGTCCTGACACTCTACATCTGGAAGGTAAAATGCCCTGGCACTCGTCATCCGGAAGGTATATGTCATGGTGTGTATCATCCGGATGCCATATACCTTGACACTCGTCATCTGGGAGAAATATGCCCTGACATACTGCATCTGGAAGGCAAAATGCTGTGGCACTCGTCGTCCGGAAGGTATATACCGTGGCACTCGTCGTCCGAAAAGCACATGCCGTGGCAGTCATCCTCCGGATGCTACATGATTGACACTTGTCATCTGGAAGAAATACCCCCCGACACTCAGCGACTGGAAGGCATATGCCGTCGGGTTCGTTGTCCGGTAGGCATATGCCATGGTGTGTGTCAACCGGATGCCACATGCCTTGACACTCATTGTCCGGAAGAAATATATCCTGACACTCTGCATCTGGAAGGCGAAATGCCCTGGCACTCGTCATCCGGAAGGCATATGCTGTGGCGTGTGTCAACCGGACACCACATGCCTTAACACTCATCGTCTGAAAGAAATATGCCCTGACACTCTGCGTCTGGAAGGTGAAGTACCCTGGCGCTCATTATCAAGAAGACATATGCTGTGGCGTGTGTCGACCAGATGCCATATACCTTGACATCCATCGTCTGGAAGAAATATACGCTGACACTCTGCGTCTGGAAGGCAAAATGCCCTGGCACTCGTCGTCTGAAAAGCGAATGCTGTGGCGTTTGTCGTCCGGATGCTACATGCTTGACACTCATCGACAGAAAGAAAACGCGTCGCTTTAACAATCATCGCCCAGAAGGCTGCTACGGCACCCATCTTTGTCTAGTACGCATACGTATGGCCGGCACGGGTTGGGAGTGGTATGTGCACCGGCAAGCGCAGTCCGAAAGTATATGCGTTGGCACACATAGATAGATATGCCTTGCCGCACAGTGTTCAGAAGGTAAATACCCTGACACTGGTCGTCTGCAAGAAATATGCCTTGACACTCCATGTCTGGAAGGCAAAATACTGTGGCACTCATCGTCAGGAAAGCACCTGCACTAGCGTGCGTCGTCCGGATACCATAAGCCTTGACAGTCGTTGTCTGGAAGAAATATGCCTTGACACTCTGCATCTGGAACACAAAATGCCGTGGCGCACGTCATCCAGAAGCCATATGTCATGGCACTCGTCATCCGGAAAGCACATACCGAGCCATACGTCGTCTGGAAGAAATACGCACTTACCCTCGACGTCTGGAAGACAAAATGCCCGTGCACTCGTCATCCAGAAGGCATATACCCTGGCACTTGTCGTTCGGAAAGCACTTGCCATGGCTTGCGTCGACTGGACGCCACATACCTTGACACTCGTCGTCCAGAAGAAATATACCCTGACACTCTGCATCTGGAAGGCATCGGACGCACAGGTCCACCTCACAATCAATCATCACGAAGAAGACATCCGGCTACACTGCATCACGATCGGAAACGCACCAATCATCCTAGGACTCCCATGGCTCAAGCTCCATGACCCAGTGATAGGATGGAAGAATCACACTGTGAAATTCCACTTGGACCATTGCGCTGAGAAGTGCTTGCCTAGCTCCCCAAGAGCCAACACGGTTCCGGAAGAAAAAGCCACCGAACAATATTACAGGAAAACACCGGAAGAAGAAGAAAATTGAGAGATCGGCGAAACGGATCCATGGGAAGTATGTCAGACCGTAATCAACAAAATCAAGGAAACCTCCAAAACGAGCAAAAATCCAGTTCCACCGGAATATCACGAATTCATCAAAGTGTTCACCGAAAAAGAGGCTACGGCACCTCTGCCCCACCGTACTCAAGACCACCATATCCCACTAGAGGAAGGGAAGATGCCCCCGTATGAGCCCCTACGACCCCTGAACGAGGAAACAATGAAGGCTCTCAAAGAATACCTTGATGTCAATGAGAAGCGGGGATGGATCCGCTCATCCACCTCCCCGGCCGGAGCACCGATACACTTCGTAAAGAAAAAGGATGGAGGACTACACCTATGTGTAGACTACCAACAACTGAACGAAATCACAATCAAGGATCGAACACCATTACCGCTGATCGGAGAGTCCCTCGACCAACTATCCAGCGCCACCATCTACACCAAGCTTGACATCCGGGACGCCTATTACAACCTCAGGATTAGGGCTGGGGACGAGTGGAAAACAGCGTTCCGCACCCGATACGGCCTTTACGAGTACTGTGTCATGCCGTTCGGGCTGACCAACGCACCAGCCTCATTCCAACGATGGATGAACGAAATCCTGAGCGAATACCTCGATATCTTCTGTGTGGCATATTTGGACGATATCCTCATATTTTCGCAGAACCTGGAAGATCACCGGAAACACGTCCGAACAATACTGAAGCGAGTCAAGGAAACGGGACTGACACTGAAGGCCTCCAAGTGCGAATTTCACACCAAGGAGATCGAATATTTAGGATACGTGATATCTCCACAAGGCTTGCGCATGGATGAAGAGAAAATCCGGACGATCAAGGAATGGAAAGAACCGACGAATATCAAGGGAATCCAGAGCTTCTTAGGATTTGCCAACTTCTACCGAAGGTTTATACAGGATTAGAGCTGGATGAGAACACCCCTCACCCGCCTGACAAGGAAAGAAGTAGACTGGGAATGGGGCGACGAACAACAGACAGCCTTCGAAACGCTCAAAACAGCAATGGTGACAGAACCGATACTACAACACTTTGACCCGGAGCGACCTGTCACAATCGAGACGGACGCCTCAGACTATGCCATCGGAGCCATTTGCTCACAACCCGATGACAACGGAACTCTGCACCCAGTAGCCTACTACTCCCGAAAACTCAAGGATCCGGAGCGCAACTATGATATACACGACAAGGAACTACTGGCGATCGTAGACGCACTACGAAAATGGGACACATATTGCAAGACAACGGGGCCGAAAATCACGATTCTTACCGATCACAAAAACCTCGAATACTGGAAGACAAAGAAAGACCTCAACCTGCGGCAAGCCCGGTGGGGTGAGCGATTAGCCAACTACGATTTTACGATCAAATATCGACCCGGGAAACTGGCCGGTAAACCTGATATCCTCTCTAGAGAGTCAGGAGACTCTCCCTGGGAAGGGGATATGAAGCATCGGCAGAACCAAGGCTGAATACTGCTACCCGGAGAAGTCTTCGAGGCGCCCCAGGACGATAACGAAATGCCCGGCGTCACGCTTTACGCCCCCGGAGTACTCCAAGCCAATACAATGGAAACCATCAGCCTTCAGATAGACAAAGACCTCCTGAACGAAATCCAGACACTAAGCGCCGCAGATAAAGAGATCCAAGAAATCCAGAGGAAAAAGGCGAGTGGGACGACCCGTGATGGGAAGATCGCGCTAGGACTATGTGAAGAAAACAGCGGGTTGCTAATGTACGATGGTCTCATATGGATCCCTGACAACAATACCCTGTGACTTCGCATATTACGAGATCACCACGACGCGCAAGCCGTGGGACACCCGGGCAGGGCAAGAACCCTGGAACTCGTTAGCCGAAATTTCTACTGGCCGGGTCAAAGAAAGTACGTCGACAGATACGTCGACCATTGCGACACCTGCCATCGCATCAAACCAATCTGACACGCCCCATTCGGACTGCTAAAGCCACTGGAACTCCCACACCGACCATGGGACACAATATCAATGGACTTCATCACCGCGCTACCGACAAGCAATGGGAAAAACGCGTTATGGGTAATAATCGATCGCCTCACAAAGATGGGACATTTCGTTGCTTGCCAAGACACCATGAACCCCGAAGACCTAGCAGACCACTTCCTCTGGCAAGTTATAAGACCTCACGGACTGCCAAGCAGTATTGTATCAGACAGAGGATCCTTGTTTACCTCAGACTTCTGGAAACGAGTAACGGAAGCACTCGGGATATCACGCAACCTCAGCACAGCCTTCCACCCACAAACGGATGGACAAATGGAAAGAGCCAATGCCACTCTCGAGCAGTATCTGCGGGCATACTGTAACTACCAGCAGGACGACTGGAAGAGGTTGCTGCCAATTGCCGAATTCTGCTACAACAACACACAAACCGGAACCACAAGAATAACCCCCTTCTTTGCCAACTATGGATATCACCCGCGTTTCCTACCAGACCTCGGCACCCGGAACGATGAACCCCCGGAAGTGTCGGAATATGTTGAGGTATTAAGAAGGTTGCATGAAGAACTTCGAGCAGAGATTAAGGAAGCCCAAATATCTCAAGCAGAACAAGCCAACAAAGCACGACACCCGGACCCAGTACTGAACCCAGGCAACAAAATCTGGCTACGATGAAAACACATCCGGACAACCCGACCATCGAACAAACTGGACCACAAGCAGATAGGCCTGTACACCATCCTGGAGAAAGTAGGCTCACGCGCCTATAAGTTGCACCTACCGGCCACTGTCAAAATCCACCCAGTCTTCCACATCAGCCTCCTCGAACCCACAGCCAGCACCGAACCTATTCCAGGACATCACCAACCACCACCACCTCCCGTAGTCATCCAAGAACAGCAAGAGTGGGAAGTAGAAAAGATCCTCGACTCCCGACGCCATAGAAACCAGATCCAGTATCGAGTCAAGTGGACTGGTTTCCACGACCCCGATCGCACCTGGTACCCCGCCCGCAATTTCGAAAACTCTCCCGATCTCGTCCAGCAGTTCCACAGGGACTACCCCGAGAAGCCCACCACCCAGAACTAAGAAAAATGTCCACCACCGCCACGGTCGACACCAACGAAGGTTGGACCTTCGCCGGCCACAGCCGCACCTCCGAGTTTCCTACCACGACCCCCACCGATAACGAACAAGCCAAACCAACCAACGATTGGGACCTCGCCGCCCAAGCCACGACCACGGACGGCTGGAACGTCCCCCCGGCTCCCTCACCACCACTGTCCACTGTGGGACAGCCCCGCGCCAATGACCATGTCTCGCTACACTGGACCGCCTGCTACGACGATTACTGTGGCGCTCACCGCCAGATGAAAGATGACAACTACTACCCGCAACGAGGAAATGACCGCCGCCGGCACAACCACCAGCCCTGCAGCTGTCCCCACGCCCATCCATTCGAATTAGCAGAGGTAATCCACAACCGACACCTCAACCCACGCAAAGCCTGTGCGGACTGGCAGAAGGGAAAGCGGGTCTGCCCCGACTGCCGGTTCCTAGTGAACATGGAAAACCACCACCTCTGCTGCAGCGCGTCAGCCCCGCGGAACCCCCTGGCCGACATCACGACCCCTCAAGAGGATCAAGAGAACATCGCACCCCCGGGAGAGGTTGCTGCCAATGACGAGGCCCGCGCAGCTACCCCAGCAGCCCTCCGAGACGAACAAATATCTTTGCTACACGACATCGTAACCATGCTCCACCACACTACTACCAGAGATGCACGCCGCAACCATGTCGTACACCGGACGCTCGCCCAGCGG
>Ga0307508_10002782_pt1 | contig 18209 bp, 15 predicted proteins | sample 9_EM_MG_FD_203089 | JGI IMG/M metagenome (GOLD analysis project Ga0307508, IMG submission 203089) | Populus trichocarpa ectomycorrhiza microbial communities from riparian zone in the Pacific Northwest, United States - 9_EM | ecosystem: Host-associated > Plants > Roots > Unclassified | place... | reverse complement strand
AATTGATTTTTGCATCCCTCTGTTTCTCCTCGAACCGGCCAAGCTAGACCAAGTCTTGGACGATGGATAGCTCCGACTTCTTCAAAACCGAGCCGCCAATGTGGGTGCCTGTAAACTACGAGCCTGCGGAATCGTGCAGAAAACAGCGACTCAGGCCTCCTGGAATCACGAACACCACCGGCTGTGCTTCGACGCAACAGCCGAAGGCCCGCGCGCAGCGCGCCTGAAAGCGACGGCCGGAGGGCGCTTCGGGGCGACTCGAAGTTGGAGCGACCGTGCTGGACTGGCTCAGCGGCCAGCAGAGCTTACGTGTGCGGGCGCTGAGCGTGGTTCAGCACGCTCAGCGTCGCGCGTCTGCAGGCGCCACGAACGCTGCCTCGAGATCACGAGCTTTGGCTCGGTCAGCTTGCGAGTGGCGTCGTCACGGTTCGGCAAGACGCTCGCATCGTGTCGCCGCGCTTGGCCAAGGGTCGCGGGCGCTCGCCTTGACCGGTAGCGCGCGCGAGGCGCATAGTTCCGCGGTCCGATGCGCACGAAATGGCTCCTAATAGCGCTGCCGCTAGCCATCCTCGTCGTGCTGCTGCAGTCCTCACTTTGGGTGCCAACCTACGCGCGCCAGGCGAAGGGCAATCCTGCGCGACTGCTCACGTTCGTGCGCGCCACGGTCGGCGACGTGAAGCACCTGAACATGGTGGTGTCGCGAGACTACGACGCGGTGCAGCTCATCACCGACAACCTGTTCGAAGGGCTGGTCTGGGCTGATGAGAACCTCAAAATCGCACCCAAGCTCGCCGAGCATTGGGACGTAACCGAGGACGCTTTCCTGGCCGTCTTGCCCGAACGTCGCCTCAAAGACGGCAGCTCGACCACCGCCGCAGGTTTGCTCGGGCGTATCGAAGCGGCTCGAAAGCAGGGACTCCTCGGTCAGCCGGGCGCGAGCATCGTGGGGATTTCGCTCGTGCCCGCTGAGCGACGGCCCCTCACGCAAACTGTGCTCGTCAAGAACGCGAAAGGCAAACCCGAGCCAGTCGACGTTGAGATGACCGCCAGCGTGCCTGAGCGCGTGCGCATGCAGCTCGACAAAGTCGAGCCGGAGCTGTTCGACCGCCTGGCGGACTTGTTGGGCAAAGACTACTTCGCTGCCTACGCCTCTGCGCAGCGTTTCACGCTAAAAAAGCCGGAACTACTGGACGCGGTTCGGCCCAAGCTCGCCCTCTTGTTGCAGGTCGGTGAGCACAATCCGATCATCACTTTTCACTTGCGGTCCGGTGTCCGTTGGCAAGACGGCGTGCCGTTCACGGCCGACGACGTGAAGTTCAACTACGAGGCGACGATCGACCCCAGGAACACGTCGCCCTACGCGGGCATGTTCGACACGATCAAGTCGGTCGAGGTGGTGGACGCGCTGACGGCCCGCGTCACCTACAACCGGCTCTACTCGCCGGCCATCATCGATTGGATGCAACCACTCGTGCCCAAGCATGCGCTCGACGACGCTGCCTTGGCGCGCGAAGCCGAACGCCGTCAGCTTTCGTCGAAAGACCGTGCGCAACTCTCACTTCGTACGACGGCCTTCAATCACAACCCGATCGGCACCGGCCCATTTCGTTTCGCCGAATGGTTGCCGGGTCAGTACATTCACCTCGCACGGAGCGAGCAATATTGGGGAACACCGGCCCAATATCATGACCTCTACTATCGCACGATTCCCGATTACCTGACGATGGAGGTCGAGCTCGGCGCGGGCGCGGTCGACATGTATTTGGCGCAGCCGCACCAGGTCAAACGCTACCGGCACGACGAGCGCTATCAAGTCGTGTCCGCCAACGACGGCTACTACTCGTACATCGGCTACAACATGCGCCGCCCGCTGTTCCAAGACGTGCGCGTGCGACGCGCGCTGGGCATGGCGATCGATGTCGACAACGTCATCAAGTACGTGCTTTCGGGCGAAGGCAAACGCGCGACCGGCCCCTTCTACTCGAATACGCCCTACTACGATCCTGACGTAAAGCCGCTACCGTATGATCCCCAAGGCGCTGTCGAGCTGCTCGCGCAAGCAGGCTGGCATAAGAACGCCGCCGGCATGCTCGAGAAAGACGGAAAGCCGTTCGCTTTCACGCTCGTCACCAACGCCGGCAACCTGAAGCGCAAGGCGATCATGACCATCGCACAAGAGGCGTGGCGAAAGCTGGGTATCGACATCAAGGTGCAAGCCTTCGAATGGACCGTGTTTCTGGAAGACTTCGTCGATCAAGATGACTTCGACGCAATCGTGCTCGGCTGGAGCGGCGGGGGCATCAATCCAGACAAGCAGTCCATCTGGCATTCGAGCCAGACCCACCCCTACGAGGGGAACCACGTTGGTTACGAAAGCGCAGCAGCTGACGCGCTGATGGCGAAGATTCGCGCGACCTACGACTCCGACGAACAGATCAAGCTCACGCGGCAGCTGCACCGCCTGATCGCCGACGATCAGCCGTACACGTTCTTATACGAGGAGTTTATTCCGTATGTGATCGACAAACGCATATTTGCCGTACAAAGCGACGCGAGCGGCGCCGAGCACGTCGAAAAGCTCAGCACGCCCCCTTCCGGCGAGGTGTTCCACTCTTTGAGGGCCTGGCGCAAATTCGCGTCCGTGCCGGGGCTCGTGCGCTGATGTGGCGGTTTCTGGCGCGGACGCTGTGGCAGCGGCTCTTGCTGCTGGTCTTCATCTCGATCATCTCGCACGCCGTCGTGCACCTGGCTCCGGGTGAGCCGACCGACGTCGACCCGATGAACCCGATGATGAAGGCCGAAGACATCGCGCACATCCGCCAGGCCTTCCACCTCAACGACCCGATCTACCTGCAATACATCGACTGGCTTCGCGATCTGTTCAGCGGCAATCTGAAGTCATTCCAAAATGGGCTACCGGTGCTGCCGCAAATCTGGGAGCGCTTTCTGAATTCGCTACCGCTGTTTGCGTGCACTACGCTCGTGGTCTGGACGTTGTCGTTTCCGACAGGCATTCACGCGGCGGTGCGCCGCGGCTCGACCTACGACCGCGCAACGACCTTCATCGCCTATGCCCTGATTTCGACGCCCGGATTCTTTCTTTCGTACCTGGTGGTGTTGGGCGCAGTGCAGATCTTTCATCTGCCCGTGATCGGCCTACGCACTTTTGGCGCAGAAGGCGCGACACCGTTCGTGCGCAGCATGGACCGGCTTTGGCACCTAGTGATCCCTTCGCTGATGTCCGCGCTCACCGGCATCGCGATCCTGTCACGTTACGTGCGTTCGCAGATGCTCGAGGTCATCGACCAGGACTACATTCGCACAGCGCGCGCGAAAGGCCTCGACGAAGACACGGTGATCTACGGACACGCCCTACGCAACGCGCTGTTGCCATTCGTCACGATGTTCGGCCTGCTCTTGCCCGGCATGATCAGCGGCTCGGTGATTTTCGAGCAGATTTTCGCCTGGCCCGGCCTGGGGCAGCTCGGATACAACGCCATCTCGCAGCGCGATTTCCCGATGATTCTAACGCTGAATTTCATCGCGGCGGCACTAACTCTGGTTGGCATTCTGATCTCCGACATCCTCTACGCGGTCGTCGATCCGCGAATTCGCCTGCAATGACCCTTAGCGCGCCGTCAGCCGAACAGCTCGCAGCCACCGAGACACCGTTTCAGCAGGTGTGGCGCACCTTTCGCAAAGACCGCCTGGCCATGGCGGGGCTCTACGTGCTGGCCTTGCTGATCGTCCTGGCTCTGCTCGGGAAGCTGCTGACCGAATGGTGGGTCTTGCTCGATCCGACGATCGTACGCTTGCCCGATAAGCTGCGGCCGCCGTTCAGCGTACCGTCGCCGGCTCTGCTGCCCGCGCAGGTCCCGCCCTGGGGCATCTACCCCTTTGGAACCGACGAGCTCGGCCGCAACGTGTTCGCGCGCATGCTGCAAGGCTCCTTCGTCTCGCTGTCGGTGGGCTTCGTCGCCGTCAGCATCTCACTCTCGATTGGCGTGACGCTCGGCGGCCTGGCGGGCTTTTACGGACAGCGCAAGTGGGGCCCTTTCAGCATCGATGCGCTGATCATGCGCTTTACCGACGTAGTGCTGTGTTTTCCGACGTTCTTCCTGATCTTGACCGTCGTAGCGCTCTTACCGCCAAGCATCTACAACATCATGGCCGTGATCGGCGCGACGAGCTGGATGGGCACGGCGCGTTTCGTACGCGCCGAATTCTTGTCGCTCCGCGAACGCGACTTCGTGACGGCCGCGCACGCGCTCGGCCTTCCGGAGTGGCGTATCATATTTCGACACATGTTGCCGAACGCGCTGTCCCCGGTGCTGGTCTCGGCGAGCATCGACGTGGCTTACGCCATCCTCACCGAGTCCGCGTTGTCGTTCTTGGGCTTCGGCGTGAGGCCACCGTTCGCTACCTGGGGCAACATCTTGGCCGACGGTCGCACCTTCATTTTCGACGCGCCCTGGCTATTCGCGATTCCGGGCACAGCCATTCTGGTCGTGGTGCTGGCCTTCAACTTGGTGGGCGAAGGCCTGCGAGATGCCATGAATCCCAAGCTGCGAAAGCGAGCGAGCTGATGAGCGGCGGGCTCGAGGTACTGCTCGAGGTTCGCGATCTACGGGTCGAGTTCCAGACCGACGCGGGCCCGGTACTGGCGGTGCGCGGCGTCGATCTCGAGGTCTTGGCGGGCGAAACCGTCGCGCTGGTCGGCGAATCCGGCTGCGGCAAGTCGGTTACGGCGCTTTCCGTGATGCGCCTCTTGACGGGGCGCATCGCTGCAGGAGAGATCCGCTTCTGCGGGCGAGATTTGGCGACGCTGCCCGAAGTCGAGCTGCGACGCATCCGCGGCGGTCAAATCGGCATGATTTTTCAAGAGCCAATGACATCGCTCAATCCCGTCTTCCGCGTCGGTCAGCAGATCGAGGAGGTACTGGCGCTGCACCAAAACTTGAAGCCGGCCGCCGCACGCGCTCAAGCGCTCGAGCTCTTGCAGCGCGTCGGAATTCCGTCGCCGGCTACGCGCATCGACCAATACCCGCACGAGCTCTCGGGCGGCATGAAGCAACGGGTGATGATCGCAATCGCCATCGCTTGTAGGCCTAAGCTCTTGATCGCCGACGAGCCGACCACGGCGCTCGACGTGACGATCCAAGCGCAAATCATGGCGCTTTTGCAATCGCTGCAACAAGAGCTGGGCATGGCCGTCTTGCTCATCACCCACGATTTGGGCGTCGTCGCGCACGCCGCCCAGCGCGTGAACGTGATGTATGCGGGCAAGATCGTCGAGCACGGCAGCGTGCGCGACATCTTCAAGCGCCCGGCGCATCCGTACACGCAAGCTTTGCTCGGCGCGCTGCCTCATCCGCTGGCTCCCGCCCGACGCCTCGAGGCCATTCCGGGACGCGTGCCGGCAGCCTCGATGCTGCCCGCAGGCTGCGCGTTTTGCGCGCGCTGCAGACACGCCTTCGCGCCCTGCAGCACCGAACAACCACCCTTGCTCGACGTCGCGCCGTCTCACGTCGCCGCGTGTTGGCTGCACGACAAAAAGCGCGCCAGCTCCGCCGGTTGACGCTACGGCGCCAAGAGTGACTCAAGGCTGTCGGCGCTGAGCAGGCGCTCAATCCAGGCGTCCAGCTCGGCTTCGCTTGCCGTTGCAATCCGCTGCCAGGCCGTGTCGGGCAAGGCACCGAATTTTAGACTCGCTTGCTTGCGCAGCACTTCGGCTTTGCCCTCCGCCCGACCTTCAGCTTTGCCCTCCGCCCGGCCTTCGTGCCACGCAGCGCCCATTTCAAACTGGTAGGCTCGCAGGGCCGTTTCACGCTGTTCAGCCCGGATCCGGGCCAAGGGGTCGGCACTGAGGCCTTCCAGGGCTTCTTTGGCGTCTTTGAGCACCGGGTCGGTCATGGCCAAGGTTTCGAGCTCGTCGTCGGTCGCCGCAGCCAGGAATTTACCCCAAAGCTCGAGGCTCCGCTCATCGTTTCCAGCCAGCCCGGCCGCGAGCTTCGGCAACTCCAGCACGTGCAGCTCCAACTGGTCCGTGAGCAGCTCAGCGTCATGTCGCTCGCAAGCTCCGAAAGTCGAATGAAAGCGCCGACCTACAAGCATGGGAAAATTTGCAAACAGGATGACCACGCAGCGCCTGAGAGCGCCGTAGTCCTCACCGCGCGCCAGCTGACCCGCGTAGAGCCGCGCCCAGTAGTAGAGGATTCGCTCGGGCAAAGCTCGGCGTCGTTGGCTCTGCATCTCGATGTCAACCTGCTCACCGCTTGCAAGACTGAGGCGAACGTCGAGTGCGATCGTCTTGTCGCCAACCATCGACTTCTCGGGCTCGGAGCTCAGAACCTCGACGCCTTCAATCGGAACTCGCGGCCTCAACACCGCATTGAGCAGCGAGATCAACAGCGCTCGGTTTCGCTCCTCGCCGAACAGCATCCAAAACACGATGTCGAGCTTGGGGTCGAGCGTCCTCCGGCCTGTCGTCATGCTGCGTTTCGCCTGGTTTCCTGCTCGGCCAAGCCCGCGGGCGGTTGCGCGATTTCCACGAGATTGCGGGGGCCGTGCTAGGGTCGGCGGGCTCCGATGCCTTCCGCTGCTGCGTCAGCCAGCGCCGTGCCTGAAGCCGAAACGCCGCTCGTCGAGGTGACGGGGCTGCGCAAGTATTTTCCGGTGCGCGGCGGCTTGTTCGGCGGCGTCGTAGCTCAGGTGCGCGCGGTCGAAGACGTATCGTTTTCGATCAAGAAGGGCGAGACGCTCGGCTTGGTCGGCGAGTCGGGTTGCGGCAAAACGACGGTCGGCCGCATGCTGCTGCGCCTGCTCGAGCCGACGGCAGGCAGCGTGCGCTTCGCGGGTCACGATCTGTCGACGCTCGGTGCCGGCGAGCTGCGACGCCTGCGCCCGCGCATGCAAATCGTCTTTCAGGATCCGTATTCGTCGCTCAACCCGCGCCGTAGCGTGGGCGACGCCATCGGCGAGCCGATGTTCGTGCATGGTTTGGCGCGCGGCGCAAAGCTCGACCAGCGCGTGTGCCAGCTCTTGGAGCGCGTCGGCTTGCCGGCTAGCTACCGCAGTCGCTACCCGCATGAATTCTCGGGTGGCCAGCGGCAACGTGTCTGCATCGCGCGCGCGCTGGCGCTCGGTCCCGAGCTCGTCGTCTGCGACGAAGCCGTGTCGGCGCTCGACATCTCGATTCAGGCGCAAATTTTGAACCTGCTCAGCGATTTGCAGGACGAATACGGTCTCACGTATCTGTTCATCAGCCACAACCTCAACGTCGTGCGCCACATCGCCGATCGCATCGCGGTCATGTACCTCGGAAAATTGGCGGAGCTGGCGGACGCCGAAACGCTGTTCGACGATCCGCAGCACCCGTACACGCGCGCGCTCGTTTCCGCCAACCCCTTGCCTGATCCGGACGCGCCGCTGGCGCCCGTCGAGCTGAACGGCGAAATTCCTTCGCCGCTCGACCCGCCCGCGGGCTGCCGCTTCCACACGCGCTGCCCCAGCGCCTTCGAGCCTTGCAGCAGCGTCGTGCCCGAAGTGCGGTTGACGCAGCCGCCGCATCAACCGCGCGAGCACCGCGTGTTTTGCCACCTGTACGACGATGCGCCGAAACCTGATTAGCGCCCTGCTCGTACTCGTGGCGGCGCTGCTCGTCGTCGGGCTCACTTTGTCGAAGTCGACGCGCGGCCGCGCGGACTTCAGGTTCCTGAACGGCACCGAGCCCAAGACGTTAGATCCGCACCTGGCCACCGGCGAGCCCGAGCATCGCCTGATGGAAGCCATCTTCGAAGGACTCGCCCGCCTCGACGCGCGTTCTCTCGAGCCCGTTCCCGGCGTCGCCGAAAGCTGGGACGTGACGCCGGACGGCAAAACCTACACCTTTCGCCTGCGCCAGAGCGCGCGCTGGAGCGACGGCCGCCCCGTCACCGCTCACGACTTCACGTACGCCTGGCGCAGGCTACAGAGCCCCGCGCTCGGTGCCGAATACTCATACATCATGCACGTGGTGCGCTTCGCCGAAGCGCTGAATACGCACCTGGCCCAGGCCACCGCACTCGAAGGCCCCGTGCTCAAAGCTCTCGACGAGCTGCTAGCGAAGAATCCGCAGCTAGTTCCGAAGCGCGCCCTACGAGAATTCGACGCAAAGCAAGACCTGCACGCCATGCTGAAGGGCACGCCGAACCCCAAGCTGCGCGCCTTCTTGATCCGGGCAGACGGCAACGCAACCCCCGAAGAGCTGCGCGAGCTGCGCAGCGAGCTCTTGAGCGAGGGCGCGCGCCGGCGTCGGCTTCACGAAGAGGCCGAGCGCCATTTCGGCGTCGATGGTGGCGTCTACGCCAGAGACGATCACACCTTGGTGGTCGAGCTGGTCGCGCCCACGCCCTACTTCCTGGAGCTGACGACCTTCTATCCGTTCTATCCGGTGCCGCGCTGGGCCGTCGAGCGCTCTAGCCGCGACTGGTTCGTGCCCGGCAAGATCGTGAGCAACGGGCCCTACACGATCGCCGACTGGCGCGTCGGAGATCGCATCCGGCTCGAGCGCAGCGCGACCTATTGGGGAAGAAGCGACGTCAAACTGGCCAGTATCGACGCGCTGGCCACCGACAACCTGACGACCGGCCTCAACCTCTACCTGACCGGCGAGCTCGACTGGATACCGAACGGCTACTACCCGCAGGAGCTCGGCCCCGAGTTGCGGAAGCGCTCGGATTTCTACTCCGGCCCGGCGCTGATTGCTTACTTCTACCGCATCAACTGCACGCGGAAACCGTTCACTGACGCGCGCGTGAGAAAGGCCCTGAATCTCGCAATAGATCGCGAGCAAATCACGAAGAACGTCTTGGCGCTCGGACAGACTCCCGCCACCCACATCGTGCCGCCGGGCGTGCGCGGCTACGAGCCACCGCCCGGCGCGATCAGCTACGACGTTAGCGAGGCGCGCAAGCTGCTGGCCGAGGCGGGGTTTCCCGACGGCAAAGGCTTCCCCAAATTCGGCATCTTGTACAACACCATGGAGATGCACAAGAAGATCGCCGAGCTCGTAGCCGACCAGCTGCGCCGGAACCTCAATCTCGACGTGGTCGCCTACAATCAGGAGTGGCAATCGTTCTTGGAGAGCACGCGTGCGATGGACTACGACGTCGCGCGCTACGCCTGGGTGGGCGACTACGAGGACCCGAACACCTTCTTGGACCTCTGGCTGACCAACGGCGGCAACAACCGAACCGGTTGGGGCAACGTCGTCTACGATCGCCTGATCGAAGCTGCGAGCAACGTGGACGATTTCATGACGGCACCACAGTTCCTGCTCGGCCACGTCCGCGAGCCAGAGAAGCTCGAGCATTTGGCGCAGCAAGCGCGAGAAAGCAGCAGCGCGCCCGAGCGCTTGGCGGCCCTGGCCAAGCTGCGCCTGGCGCTCTTGGCCGAGGCCGAAGGCATCCTGGTACGCGACGATTTCCCGATAATTCCCCTCTATTTCTACGTCATCAGCGGGCTCGTCAAACCGCAAGTCCGCGGCTTCTACCCGACGCTCACCGGCACCGACGGCAGCGCGCGGCCGAACCTGCGCGACATGCACCCACTGCGCGACATTTTCATGAGCGGAGTCGGCAAATGAGCGAGGCGCTCACGCTGCTGCTCGGGCTGGCCTTGTTGGCCGCGACGGCGTGGTGCCCACCGCGTTTGACGCGCCTGCTAGGCTGTCTGCTGTTCGGCCTCGTGCTCGGCGTGCTACTGCGGTTTTCTCTGGGCGCAGCCGTGGGCGTGCTAGGCGGACTCATCGGCGCAGGCGTAGCCTATCGCATCTTTCCGCTGCTGGTGCTCCGGCGCGTCGTGTTTTTGGTGCCAGCGCTGGTGCTCTTGATCTTCGCCACCACGCTGCTCATGTACAAGGCCCCGGGCAACCCGTTCGCCAATGAACGAGCGACCAGCCCCCAGGTAGAAGCGGCTTTGCGCGCACAGTACGGTGTTCCAAAAAATGCCAATCAGTTCTTCGCCATCTACATGAGACGACTGCTCGTCGAGGGCACGCTCGGTCCGTCGATCAAGGTGCAGGGTCGCACCGTCGAAGAGCTGATCGCGCCGGCATTCCCCGTGAGTCTGTCCCTGGGCCTCTTGGCGCTCACCTTGTCGGTAATTTTCGGCCTCACGCTGGGTGTCCTGGCGGGGTTGAAGCGCAACTCGGCCGCTGACTATTTGAGCATGGGTCTGGCGCTGATCGGCATTTCTCTACCGAGCTTCGTGATTGGAGCCGTGCTGATGATCGTGTTTTCGTTGTGGCTCGGTTGGTTGCCCGTGGCCGGCTGGGGTAGCTACCGGCACTTGATCATGCCGGCGTTCGCGCTCTCGCTGCCGAGCGCGGCCGTCATCGCGCGGCTGTCGCGCAGCGGCATCATCGAGGTCATGCAGCAAGATTTCGTGCGCACGGCGCGCGCCAAGGGTCTACCCGAGAGCTGGGTTATCGGGCGACACGCGCTGCGTGGCGCCATCATTCCGGTCGTGTCGTATCTGGGTCCTGCGGCTGCCGCGATCATGACCGGCTCGTTCGTGGTCGAGGTGCTGTTCGCAGTACCGGGCATGGGTCAATGGTTCGTGAAGGGCGCCATCAATCGCGACTACTCGGTGGTGCTGGGCACGGCCATCGTCTATTTCGGACTCGTCATCGTCTTCAACCTGCTGGTCGACCTGGCCTACGCTTGGCTCGACCCGCGCGTGCGTGAGGAGCGGGCGTGATGGGCGGGCACGAGAGCCCAATTCAGAGCCCATTTCAGCTGGCTTTCCGGCGGCTCGTGCGAAATCGCGGTGCGGTGGCGGGGGCGCTGCTCCTGTCGCTGATGACGCTAGCCTGCGTGCTCTTGCCGTTGCTGCTCAAGCTCGATCCGAGCCACACGCAGCCGGTGCTACGCAACTTGCCGCCCTCGAGCCAATTCTGGTTCGGCACGGACGGCCTGGGCCGCGACCTTTTCGTGCGCGTGCTCGTCGGCGGTCGCACGTCGCTGCTCGTTGGGTTGGCGAGCACTGCGGTGTCCGTGCTGGTCGGTGTCAGCTACGGCGCCGTGGCCGGCTTCTACGGCGGCAAGGTCGACGAAGCCATGATGCGGCTGGTCGATTTCATGTACGGCTTGCCCTACATGTTCCTGGTCATCTTGATCATGCTGATGTTCTCGGAGAAGGCGCGCGGGGACATGCTGCCCGTCTTTTTGGCGCTGGGGCTCGTGCAGTGGTTGACCATGGCGCGCATCGTGCGCGGCCAGGTGCTGACGCTACGCCGACAAGAGTTCGTGCTGGCCGCCGAGCTGCTGGGTGCGAGCGACGCGCGGATCTTGGTGCGACACGTGCTGCCCAACGTGATCGGTGTGATCGTCGTCTACGCGACGTTGATGGTGCCGTCCGTGATTATTCTCGAGTCTTTCCTATCTTTTTTGGGGCTCGGCGTGGCGCTATCATGGGGTCAATTGGTGTCGGACGGCGTCGCGGTCATCAATCCGGTGCGCTCGTATTGGTGGCTGCTAGTTTGGCCGAGCGTGTTTCTTGGCCTCACCTTGCTCAGCCTCAACTTCATCGGCGACGGCTTGCGCGACGCCCTCGACCCCAAGGCGCGCACGTGAGCGAACCGAGCGCCAAAGACGCCCTGCACGTTCGCGACCTTTCGGTCAGTTTCGTGACGCGCGAGCGCAGCGTCCGAGCCGTCGACGGCGTGAGCTTCGATATCGAGCCGGGCGAGGTCGTGGGGCTGGTCGGAGAATCAGGCTGCGGCAAGAGCGTGACGAGCCTGAGCATCTTGGGCCTGCACGAAAAATCGGCTGGGCGCGTCACGGGCAGCATCAAGCTCGGCGAGCAAGAGCTGCTAGGCCTACCGCATAGCCAGCTCAGAAAGATCCGCGGCAACCGCGTGAGCATGATCTTTCAAGATCCGCAGACCAGCTTGAACCCGTACCTGCGCGTCGAAGAGCAGCTGGGCGAAGTGCTGGAGCTGCACTTGGGCATGCAGGGCGCCCGAGCGCGCCAGCGCATGCTCGAGATGCTGAAACAGGTGGGAATTCCTGGGGAAGAGCGGCTGCGGGCCTACCCGCATCAACTGTCGGGCGGCATGCGCCAGCGCGTCTGCATTGCCATGGCCCTGCTCTGTAGTCCGCAGGTGTTGATCGCCGATGAGCCGACCACCATGCTCGACGTGACCATCCAGTCGCAAATCTTGGACCTGCTGGGCGGCCTACGGAAAGACCGCGGCATGTCCATTTTGTTCATCAGCCACGATTTGGGGGTGGTGGCAGAGCTGTGCGATCGCGTGATCGTGATGTACGCGGGCCGGATCGTCGAAACGGGGCGCAGCGCGGAGCTGCTCGAGCAACCGCTGCACCCCTACACCGAAGCGCTCTTGAAGAGCACACCGCGCGTCGAGCTGAAGGGTGGAGGCGAGCTTCATCCGATCGGCGGCTTGCCGCCACGCTTGACCGGCGAGAAGCTGACCGAATGCGCCTTCGCTGCCCGCTGCCCACGCGTGCGCCAAGGTTGTCGCGACGGCGAACCCGCGCTCCAAAGCGCCGCGCCCGGCAGGCTGAGGCGCTGCATCGTGCCCGTGACGGACATGTTGGTGCCGCCGTGACCGACCCAAAGCCGCTACTCAGCGTCGAGGACTTGCGCGTCCACTTCAACGTCGGCGGAGGCACCCTCAAAGCCGTCGACGGCGTCGAGTTTCAGCTTTTTCCTGGCGAAACGCTAGCTTTGGTCGGCGAATCAGGGTGCGGCAAGTCGACGCTTGCCAAAGCACTGGTCGGGCTCAATCCGATCACCTCGGGCAGCGCGCACCTGAACGGCCAGCGCGTCACCGGCATCTCGCGCCAGGCCATGCGCCGCCACCGCAGCGAGCTACAACTCATTTTCCAAGATCCTTACGCCAGCCTGAATCCGCGCTTCACCATCGCCGAAACGCTGGGCGAGCCGCTGCTCTTGCACGGCAAAGCCACGCGCGGCAATGTCGACGCCAAGGTCTGCGAGCTGCTCGGTCAGGTCGGGCTCGATACTCAGCTCCGCTTGCGCTACCCGCACGAGTTTTCGGGCGGGCAGCGCCAACGCATCAGCATCGCGCGCGCGCTGGCGGTCGAACCGCAGCTGCTAATCTGCGACGAAGTGACGTCGGCGCTCGACGTGTCGATCCAAGCGCAAATCTTGGACCTGTTGCGCTCGGTGCAACGGCAACGCGGCCTGACGTATCTGTTCATTACGCACGACTTGGGGGTCGTGCGCTACATCGCGCATCGCGTGGCGGTCATGTATGTCGGTCAAATCGTCGAGCTGCGCGACACGGAGAGTCTGTTCGAAGCTCCTGCCCACCCCTACAGCCAGGCGCTGCTCCGCTCGATCCCACGAGTCGCTGGCTCGAGCAAACGCAGTCCCTTGACCGGTGAGGTGCCATCTCCGGCTCGACCACCCAGCGGCTGCCGCTTCCATCCGCGCTGTCCGCAGGCCTTCGAGCGCTGTCCCCGCGAAATGCCACGACTTTATCCGCTCGCGCGGCCCGCAGCGGCCGGCGCTCCCGCGCCACAGGAACCGATTCCACAAGGGCAGAGTCGCTGCTTTTTGAACGAATAGAGCAGGCGCCGTCGCGCAGCGCTCGATGTATTGAGCCTGCGTCGCCGAGTGCTACGGTCTGGGCCCAGAAATGTCCCGCCTAGAACCTTTGAGCGCGTTTCGTCCCGTACCTCGCACCGGCGTCATCTACGTCACGGCCGAGGCTACGCGCGCCGGGTTCAAGCCCGAAGATCCCAGCTGGTGCAACCTCGGGCAAGGCCAACCGGAAACAGGACCCCTGCCCGGCGCGCCCGAGCGCGTGACCAAGATCACGATCGACAACGTTCATCAAGAGTACGCGCCCGTGGCCGGGCTGTGGGAAGTGCGCGAAGCAGTGGCGGGCGTTTACAACGACCTGTTTCGTCGCGGCATGCCGTCCAAGTACAGCGCCGAGAACGTGGCCGTCTGTGGTGGTGGGCGCGTCTCGATCATGCGTGCCTGCGCCGCGATCGGGCAGATCAACCTGGGGCACTTTCTGCCGGACTACACGGCGTACGAAGAGCTGCTCGACATGTTCCGCCGTTTCACGCCCATCCCCATCTTGCTCGACTCGGAGCGCGGCTACGATTTTTCGCTGACCGAGCTGCGGCGTGAAGTTTCGGGACGCGGGCTGGGCGCACTGTTGCTGTCGAATCCCGGCAACCCGACCGGCAAAGCCATCACCGGCGCCGAGCTGGCCTCGTGGGTGGCGACGGCGCGCGAGCTATCGTGCGCGCTGCTCTTCGACGAATTCTACTCGCACTACGTCTGGAAAGACGGCCCCGCGCTGTTCAGCGCAGCCGAGTTCGTCGAGGACGTCGAGAAAGATCCGGTCGTCATTTTCGACGGCTTGACCAAGAACTGGCGCTATCCCGGCTGGCGCGTCACCTGGAGCGTCGGCCCTAAAAAGACCATCGAGTCGATGGCCAGCGCGGGCTCGTTCCTCGACGGCGGCGGCTCGCGCCCCATGCAGCGCGCGGCCCTCGACATCCTGACCGCCGACCACGCTCGCGCCGAAGCCGAGGCGATTCGCACGAGCTTTCGTAGAAAGCGCAACAAGCTGGTCGACGGCCTGCGCGCGCTCGGCGTGCGCATCGAGCGCGAGCCGGAGGGCACTTTTTACGTATGGGGCAACGTCGCGAACCTACCCGAAGGGCTCAACAACGGCGACGCTCTGTTCCGTCGGGCGCTCGACAAAAAGGTGATCGTGGTGCCAGGGCACTTCTTCGACGTCGACCCGGGGCAGCGCCGCGTCGGCCGCGCCTCACGCTTCAACCAGCACGTGCGCTTTTCGTTCGGCCCCTCCGAAGAAACAGTCGATACCGCACTGGTCCGCTTGGCGGAGCTGGTGCGCGGCTAGCGCACCGCATGTGACTAGACCTCCCTGGGTCACCCGGTACAGCGCCGGCCTGGGCCTGCGCTTCGACATGTAGCAACGCGAAGCGGCGCCCCTAAAACCAGCCGAGCTGAATGTTCCCGCCGAGCACGACCCCGTTGAGATCCGCTTCGCTGAGGCCGAAGCGACCGACGCCGCCCGTGAAGCGATAGCCGACGGTCGCCCCCAAGCGCAGCCAGCGTGTGACGTTAGCGTTCAAGGCGACTTCCGGTTGCACGAACAAGAAGGGGTCGAAGCGGCCGTTTTGCCAGTCGCCGCTATCGCGACAGCTGTGGTTGTCGCACGAACTTTCGAAGCTGAAGGCGTCGGCATGGCGCAGGTTCACGGCGCCGGCGCCCATGACGACGCCGAACGTGCCGTACACGGGCAAACCTCCGAACACCGAGTAGCGGAGCGCCAGCCCTGCGTAGCCGGCGCCGAACTGCTGCGCGCCGCCGTCGCTCGCGAGCGGGCCGGCCGGCGTGCGCGTGAAGGCGTAGCCCGCGACGCCGAGGCTCAAGCGATGGTCGAAAAGCAGCGCGCCCTCGAAGCTGACGAGGCCGCTGTCTTCGCCCATCAGCCGGGTGTAGGCGCCGCCGATGCCGCCGTAGGCGCCGACTTTGACCTTTTTGCCGTCGCCGAGCAAAAGCGGCGGCCCCTCATAACTGTCCCGATTGGCTGCGCGCGGCGACGTAGCAGCTGCAGAACCGCTCACCGACGCCTGCGCCTCCGGCGCCGCCCCGGCCGGCGCGGCCAGAAAGACCGCTGCGCTGGACAGGCTCAGCCAGGCACCGAGAGCCGCCGAACGGCCGTGAAGTCGCGTCATGCCGGGGGGTGCCCGCCGCCCGAGCGAATGTTCAATCCCGAAACGCGATTTATGGTTGGCGTAGCCGTCCGGTCCTCGTTAGAGCACGCGAGCGTGACCCGCCCCACCGTGCTGCTTTTCGATATCGACGGAACTCTCGTCAGCTTCCGCGGCGTCGGCCGGCGCGCCTTTGAGCGCGCTTTCGAGCTGGAGCACGGGCGTCCCGACGCCGTCTCGCTGCTTCGATTCGATGGCAGCACCGACCGAGCCACTACGCGGATCGCCCTGGAGGGCATCGGCATCAGCCCGACGGAGCCCCTCATCGACGCGCTGTTGACGACCTACTTGCGCGAGCTACAGGCCGAGCTTGCCGTCTCGGGCCCGGAAACGTACCAGGTCCACCGCGGCGTGCACGAAGCTCTCAGCGCCGCGAGCGCGCGCGGACTGGCGTTGGGCGTCGGTACCGGCAACATCGAGGCCGCAGCGCGCTTGAAGCTCGAGCATGTCGCCTTGCATCAGCATTTCGCCTTTGGCGGCTTCGGCAGCGATCACGAGCTGCGGCTCGAGCTGGTTCGCATCGGCGCCGAGCGCGGCTCCCGAAGGCTCGGCTGCACCCGCGAGACCTGCCGCGTGGTCGTGATCGGCGACACGCCGAAAGACGTCGACGCGGCGCGCGGCATCGGCGCCGAATGCATCGGCGTCGGTACCGGCTCCTTCACGGCCGCGCAGCTGCTCGAGCATGGCGCCACGCACGCTTTCGACGACCTGAGGGCACCGGGTGCGCTCGCAGCGCTGCTGGGCGACTGAAACGTCAGAGCATGGTGCCGTGCAGCACGGCGCTGGCGACCGTAAAATAGATGACGAGCCCGGCCACATCGACGATGGTCGCCACGAACGGCGCCGACGAGCTGGCCGGATCCAACCCCACGCGCTTGAGCACGAACGGCAAGAGCCCACCCGTCACGGTTCCGAACATCACGACTCCCACCAAGCTCAGCGCCACCGAGGTCGCGACCAGCAGGTAATGCTTGCCGTAAATCGGCCAGATTTGCTGCCAAACCACCACGCGCGTGAAGCCGATTAACGCGAGCCCACCGCCCATGGCAAAGCCCGCGCCGATCTCGCGCCGCAGCACCCGGAACACGTCGCGCAGCTCGACTTCTCCGAGCGCCATGGCGCGAATGACCAAGGTGGAGGCTTGCGAGCCCGAGTTGCCGCCGCTGGAGATGATCAGCGGCACGAACAGCGCCAAGATCACCGCGCGCGCGATCTCGTCTTCGTAGTGGCTCATGGCGGTGGCGGTCAGCATCTCACCCAAAAACAGCACGGCCAGCACGCCGCCGCGCTTCTTGACCATTTCGAAGAAGCCGGTCGCCAAATACGGCGCGTCCAAGGCCTCCATACCGCCGAACTTCTGGATGTCTTCGGTAGCTTCTTCTTGCACGACGTCGACGATGTCGTCGACCGTCACGACGCCCTTCATGCGCCCTTCGGCGTCGACCACCGGAATGGCCACCAGGTCCGTTTCGGCGAAGATGCGGCTCACCTGCTCTTGCGGCACGTCTTCCTGCAGCGTGACGAGCCCGGTCTGCATGGCGTCACGCACCGTGCGGTCGCCGCCGGAGACGAACAGCTCGCGCAGCGAGATCACACCGAGCAGCTTCTGTTGCTCGTCGAGCACGTAGGCGTACGAAAACGTGCCCAAGCTCTGGCGCGCGAGCTTGCGCAAATAGCTCACGGCCTCGTCGATGGTCATGTCGGGTCGCACGCGCGCGTAACGCGGGTTCATCAAACCGCCGGCCTCGTCCTCCGAATACGCGAGCAGCGCGTTCACCTCGTGCCTGGCGCGCTCGTCGAGCAAGCCGAGCAAGCCCTCGCGCTCTTCAGCGGGTGAGCTCTGGATCAAATCGGCGATGTCGTCGGGCGGCAAGAGCCGGATCCAGTAGCGGCGGTCGCTCGGCTTCAGCGCCAGCACCAGCTTGGTGAGGTCGGAGTTGGTCAGGCTGAAGAGCAGGGCCTCGGCTTCCTCGCGCGGTAAGACGCGAAAGCCCTGCACCTTTTCGTCGAGCGAAAGGATCGACCAGATTTCCCGCAGGTCGGCTGCGGTCAGCTCGTCATCGGGAATCGGCCGTTCGGACGCTCGGCGCATGCCCGGCTTCCCTACAGCCATGTCGGCCGATCCGCGAGTTTTTTTTTCGAAGCCACCTCGAGTCGGGCCGTCTCGGGAACGAAGCGACCCCGACCTCCAGGCGCCGCTAAGGCTTCACACCCAGCAGAGTGGCGACGAGGTACGTAGCCGCGCTGATCAGGCCCGCGCCCGGCACTGTCAGGATCCAGGCCCAAACGATGCGCCCCGCAACACCCCAGCGCACGGCGTGAAATCCGCGCTGGCTACCGGCTCCGACGATGGCACCGGTGATGGTGTGTGTGGTCGAGACCGGAACCCCCATTGCGGTGGCCAGGAACAACGTC
>Ga0307508_10002781_pt1 | contig 18211 bp, 13 predicted proteins | sample 9_EM_MG_FD_203089 | JGI IMG/M metagenome (GOLD analysis project Ga0307508, IMG submission 203089) | Populus trichocarpa ectomycorrhiza microbial communities from riparian zone in the Pacific Northwest, United States - 9_EM | ecosystem: Host-associated > Plants > Roots > Unclassified | place... | reverse complement strand
TTGCGCACGCCGGTGCCGCTTTGCAGCGACTTGGCCATGTACTCCAGCCCCTTGGCCAGGCGCGGCGTGGTTTCGCCGGCGCCCGTCCACATCCACACCGAGGTGTCGCCGGCCTGGATCACCGCGATCTCGGCGGCCTGGGCCAGGCCTTCGAGGTTGTATTGCGGGTGGGTGCAGTCGCGGTCTTTCAGCTCGTTGATCTCGCCAGTGCTGAACACCGACAAGGGGATCATCTCGGTGATGCGCTGCAGGCCGGCGGCATAGCGCGTCGGGTTGTCCTGGTAGACGCCGGCGGCCATCATCGCGAGGCCGGCCGACACTGCCCAGTTGTTGACGCGGGTGCGCGCCTTCTCGGCCTCAGCGTACTGGCGGTCGATGAAGCCGCTGAAGGTGGTGATGTCGGCCTGCGCCCACCCGGCCGCGCCGTTGTTGTGGTGGCGAATGACCTCGGCGGCGCTGGCCCACACCGGCAGCATCCACGCCGCCTCGAGTTGCACCTGCGCGGCATTCGTGCCCGCGGCGACCGAGAAGGTGCGGAAGGTGCGCGCCCAGTCGTTGAGGATGGCCATCGCCTTGTCGCGGTGGCGCACGTCGCCGGTCTTCACCCAGCTCAGCGCATTCAGGTACGCGGCCTGCGCATCGTTCTTGAAGCGCGCCTCCTGGTCACCGATGGCACTGCCCACCACGAGCACGTTGGACAAGGCCTTGTGCGAATACGTGTAGGCGCTGCGGGAGTCGTTCAGCACCACCTGGTAGCCGGTTTTCATCACGCTCGGGTTGGCCGAGTTCTGCGCGGCCTTGAAGGTGTCGAGGCGCGTCTGCGTGAGGAAGATGCCGGGGTGGCGGAAGTTCGCCGGCGTGATGGCCTGTGCCGTTTCGCGGCCGACGCTTGCGTCGTCGGTCGGCGCGTCGGCCACCTGCTGTGTACCACCGCCCGCGGCGAGCGGCGTGGCGGTGTCTTCGTCGCTGTTGCCGCCGCAGGCGACCAGCAGCGCCAGGGTGGCGGGGGCCAGGGCCCAGCGCAGTCGGCGGGCGGGTGTCGAGGTGCTTTTCATGGGGGCAGTCCTTTCGTGCGTCGTCATTGAGCCAAGCGGCCGGTGTTCGACGCGCTGTTGGCCGTGTCGCCACGGTTGTTCAGCACGCGTGTGATCTCGCCCACGCCGCCGAGCGAGAAGGTGTCGGTTGGGTGGCTGGGCGGGCGGGGCTTACTTGATGCTGTAGCTGTCGCCGTACACCTTCCAGCTGAGCGGCGTGTTCAGGCCGAGGTTGCCGGCCTTCAGCCACACGCGTTGCGCGGTCTCGACGCGGCTCACGTCGCTGTGCGCCTCTTCGGTCTTCATCGCGGCCACGCGGGCATCGAGGAAGGCGTTGAGGTAGGTCGTCTCGTTGCCGCCCTGCGCGGGCGTCTTGGCCTTGGCCATGGCCGCCTTGCGGATGCCACCGAAGCTCACGCCGTCGTCGCCCGGGCCGTGCATCACGATCGCGTCGTAGTAGGCGAACTGGCCCAGCGCCTGCAGGCCGTCGGCCTTGGCCTGCTGCACCGCGGGGTTGAAGTAGGTGCTGTCGCGCTCGAAGTCTTGCGACTGCTGGAACGCCGTGTCGGCAGCGGCCGTCTTCCAGTCGGTGGTGAAGTTCGGGTCGAGCCCGGTGTGCGACTCGGTGCCGTTGACCTTCTTCAGCGCCGGCAGGTACTTGGCCAGCACGTTGCCGGGCAAGCGGCGTGTGTACTCCTGCACCACCTCCAGCATGTCGCCGGTGCCGGAACAGAAGCCGATGATGCCGGCGGTGTAGCCGCGGCCGTCCTTGATGTCTTCGATGTAGGCGTACTGCGCCTTCCAGTTCAGCGACGAGTTCTCGGCGCTGGAGACGATCTGCATCGCGATGTCTTTCTTGCGCGCGTCGGTCAGGTCGGCCGAGGCGGGTGCAGGCGCTGGTGCGGGGGCAGGCGCTGGTGCGGGGGCAGGCGCCGGTGCGGGAGCAGGTGCCGGAGCTGGGGCCGGCGCGGGTGCTGGCGCAGGGCTCGGCGCCGGGGCGGGTGCGGGGCTCGGTGCGGGCGCTGGGGCCGGAGCTGGCGCGGGCGCCGGGGCAGGTGCCGGAGCGGGCGCCGGGGCGGGAGCGGGGGCGGGAGCGGGTGATCCGGCCGCGATGAACTGCCACTGCTGGTTGCTGCCGCCGCTGCAATCCCATTGCTGGATGCGTGTACCGGCCTGCAGGCTGCGGCCTGTCACGTCGACGCATTTGCTGCTGTTGCGTGCCTTGATGGCGAAGCCGCTGCCCGAGGCGGTGATCGCGAAGCGCTGGCCGTCGATGCCGGCACTCGCCCATTGGCGGATCAGCGCGCCGTTGGCGGTGGACGCGTCGGTCACGTCGAGCGACTTGCCGCTGTTCGCATTGACGAGGCGGTAGCCGCCATTGGTCTCGGGCCGCAGCTCGAAGCGCTGCGAGGCCGTGTCGACGCAGGCGTTCTGTGCGGTCTTGGCACCGTCGGCATTGCTGCCTCCTTCGACGTCGAGGCACAGGCCCGACACCACCGCCTTCACCTGGTACGCGCCGACCGGCAACGCGCTGCGGTTGACACCGACACGCGGGAAGAAGCGGAACTGCTGGCCGCCGCTCGCATTGCAGCTGGCCTGCTGCAGCAGCGCACCGTCGTTCAGCGAGGCACCCACCACGCCGACGCACTTGCCGCTGCCCACGTTGACGAGCGAGAAGCGGTCGCCGCCGGCATGCTCGACACGAAAGCGCTGCGCGTTGGTGCCGTTGTCGACCCACTGCTGGATGGCCGCGCCATCGTTGGTCGAGGCAGCCGCCACGTCCACCGCCTTGCCGCTGCCGGCGTTGAGCAGCTTGAAGATGCCGGGCGACACCTCGCTCAGCTCGAAGCCCTGCGCCAGGTTCTTGTTGCAGTTGGCCTGCTGGAGGCGAGCGCCGTCTGCCGTGCTGGCACCGGCCACGTCGACGCATTTGCCGCTCAGCACATTGGCCAGTGCATAACTTCCAGCCGACATGGCATACGGGCTGCCGAGCGCGGCAGCTTGCGCCGTTTCGGTGGGAGCTTGCTGCGCTGCCTGCGAAGAGGCGGCAGGGTCTTCACCGCCGCCGCAAGCGGCGAGGAAAGCTGCACTCATCGCCAGCACCAGGGGCAGTGGCTTGAAGGGAACGCGGGAAAGACTGGCAATCGAACGGCGCATGGGTCACTCCAAAAAAAGAGAGGCAAGGTTGTATGTCATGGCAAGCCCGCTGCAGAGCGATCTGCGAACGGGCCCGTGCACGGGCTAGGGGAAAACTGAATGAGGGCTCGGCAGGTTCTTGAACTTGCAGGCCCCGCTGCCGAAGCCTCAAGTGAAGAAATACGGCGCAACGCCGGTGCCCGCGCAAGCCAGCGAACTGGCGCCCATGCCGATGGCCAGCGCGAGCGCGTTCAGCTTGAATTTCTTGATCACGAGATTTCCTCCAGACAGTTCGGCGAACGAGTCAAGTCGGAGCGGTTCTCGTGTGCTGAAACCTCGCTTGCCGGCGGGTGGCCTTCAGCGACGAATCGAACAATTCGTCACCGGAAGCACCGTACCGGAACAGATGAAGTGCGACTTTTGTCGCACTTGGAACCGCTTCCAGGGCTGGATTCAATCACGCGGTCTGGATTGGTATTGACGGGTTAATACCTAACCGCCCAACTACTTGGTGTCGACATGTAGGCGCAGGTATCAAGGTGATGCGGCACCCCGGAACGCCGAATGGGAACCATCCGGAAAGCCGGCAAGACACGTCTCGCCGGCGTTAGGAATCACAGGCTCGCTCCGCTCAAGCACCCAGTTGGACGTGCTGGCCATGCACCACGTCACCTGCCGGTGACGCCAGTGCGGCAATGGTCTGCGCGGCACTGTCGAGACCGACCCAGGCGGAGCGGTCGGCGTCGGGCAGGGACTGCCGGTTGGCCGGCGTGTCCATCGTCGTCGGCGCCACGCTGTTGACGGCGATGCCCTTGGCGCGCACCTCGGCCGAGAGCGACTCCACCAGCCGCTGCAGCGCACTCTTCGACGCGATGTAGGCCGCTTTCTGCGCAGCGCCCTTGGCGGCAGCCGCCGCGCTTACCGCGATCACCTTGCCGCCGCCGTTGCGCAGCATGTTGGGAACCACCGCACGCGTCACCGCGACGAAGGCCCAGGCGTTGAGATTCATCATGCGGTCCCACGACTCGCGCGTGAGCGCATGCGTGGCCTCGCCCATCTCGAAGCCGCCTGCCACGTGCACCAGCACGCCGACGTGCTCGCCGCCGCGCGTGAGCGCGGTGACCGTGTCGGCCATGCTCTGATCGGAGGTGACGTCGCAGGCCGCAATCAGCTGGCCGCTCTCGCCGAACAGTGCGCGCAGACGCGCTTCGTCGCGGTCGAGGCAGGCCACGCGGTGGCCTTGCGCGGTAAGCAGGCGCACGACGGCCTGGCCCAGGGCGCCGGCGGCGCCGGTGACGACGGTGATGCGGGAGTTCTGTGTCATGGAAGAGACCCGTTGGATTGAGCGAAAGGGCTAGCATGATGGCACGTCAAACCACCGCCTTGCAGAGGTCACCATGAGCAGAGAAGTCGTCATCGTCAGCGGAGTCCGCACCGCCATCGGCACCTTCGGCGGAAGCCTGAAAGACGTGCCGCCCACCCGGCTCGGCGCCATCGCCGTGCGAGAGGCCCTGGCCCGCGCGCAGCTCGACGGCAAGGACGTGGGCCACGTGGTCTTCGGCCACGTGATCAACACCGAGCCGCGCGACATGTACCTCGCGCGCGTGGCCGCGGTCGAGGGCGGCATCGGCCACGACACGCCCGCACTCACCGTCAACCGCCTGTGCGGCTCGGGGCTGCAGGCCGTGGTGAGCGCGGCGCAGGGCATCTTGCTGGGCGACGCCGAGGTGGCCGTCGCCGGCGGCGCCGAGAGCATGAGCCGCGGGCCCTATTCGCTGCCGCAGGCGCGCTGGGGTGCACGCATGGGCAACGCGACGATGGTCGACATGATGCTGGGCGCATTGCACGACCCGTTCCACAACGTGCACATGGGCATCACCGCCGAGAACGTGGCCGCCCAATGGGAGATCAGCCGCTCGCAGCAGGACGAAGCCGCGCTCGAAAGCCACCGCCGCGCGCAGCACGCCATCGCCGCCGGCTACTTCAAGGAGCAGATCGTTCCGGTGCCGCTCGAAAGCCGCAAGGGCACGGTGATGTTCGACACCGACGAGCACGTACGCAACGACGCGAAGATCGAAGACATGGCCAAGCTCAAGCCTGCGTTCAAGAAAGAAGGCGGCACCGTGACGGCCGGCAATGCCTCGGGCCTGAACGACGCTGCGGCCGCGCTGGTATTGATGGAACGCGCCGAAGCCGAGCGCCGCGGGCTCAAGCCGCTGGCGCGGCTGGTGTCATACGGCCACGCCGGCGTCGACCCGCTGTACATGGGCATCGGCCCGGTGCCTGCGTCACGCAAGGCGCTGGAGAAGGCCGGCCTCACGGTATCGGACATCGACGTGATCGAGGCCAACGAAGCCTTCGCCGCGCAGGCCTGCGCCGTCACCAAAGACCTGGGCCTCGCCCCGGCCAAGGTCAACCCGAATGGCTCGGGCATCTCGCTCGGCCACCCCGTGGGCGCCACCGGCGCGATCATCACGGTGAAGGCGCTCTACGAGCTGCAGCGCACGCAGGGCCGCTACGCTCTGGTGACCATGTGCATTGGCGGCGGGCAAGGCATCGCCGCGGTGTTCGAGCGCATGTGACCGCTTGAGCCAGCCGGCCGGGGCTCGATCAGATCAGAGCTTCTTGCCCTGGGCTGCGCGCTCGCGCTTGACGGCGTCATAGTCGGTGATCGTGACCACCATGCCAGCACACCGCTCATTGGAAGCGTTGATCAACTTGTTGTAGCCGATCTGCTCTGTGTTGAGTTTGTCGGCCTGAAGATTGAGCTCTTCGACGCGTTCGTTAAGTTCAGCGACCTTCTTGTTGAATGTATCCACAGCGGCTTCGTCTTTCGTGTCTACCTCGGGCTGCGTGGCGACGTGGGCCTTGATCTGATCCTGCCAACGCTTCAGTTCTGCTTGGTGGGCGCGAAACTTCGCATTGAGCGCATCGAACTGTTCTTTCAGGCGATCGGTTCCGAGCAAGCAGGTGCGAAATTGTTCGCGTGTCGAGAACTTGGGTTGTCCGCTGGGTTGGGAGGTCGCACAGCCAATGTGCGCGAGCAGCAAGGCTGCAGTCATGAGGCGATGAGGGGTCATGGTTCGTAGGCCGCTCGGGGCCTAACGGGATGCTTACGTCCGCACAGCATGCCAGATGTTCCAGGCGCCCCTGACCATGCGGGGCGCGACCCCGCACGCCAACCCTCAGAGCTTGGGGATGTGCAGGGTCTTGCTGATCATCAGCGTGCCCGACAGCACGAACATCAGCGACAGCGGATGCAGCGTCCACGGCCCCAGCTGCAGCACGCCTCCCCACAGCTGCCCGCCCAGTGCACCCTGCCAGGCGGCCAGCGCAAGCACGCCGCTCAGCAACACGCTGGTGGGGATCGGCGTGCCTTCAAAATAAGCCACCTTGCCTTCGGCGCCCGAAAGCGATTCGGCGGTGACGTTGTAGCGCGCCAGGCGCGACACGCCGCAGCAGACGAAGTACACCAGCGCCATCACGTCCCAACCGCCTGCGAGGCCGGCAGCGAAGCCGAGTGCGGCGGGCGCCACGCCGAAGGAGACGATGTCGGCCAGCGAATCGAGTTCGCGGCCGAGCGACGAATGCGTCTGCCGCCAGCGCGCCACGCGGCCGTCGAGCACGTCGAAGACCAGCGCGGCCGGTGCCATGGCAGCGGCCGCGCAGAAGGTCGCAAGCGATTGCGTTCCCATGTAGGCCATGGCCAGGAACACCGCCAAGGTGCCGCAGGCCGCATTGGCCAGCGTGACGAAATCGGCCAGGTGAAAGCCGCGGATCATCGAGAAATGCCTCGGGGCGGAGCGAGCGGTTTGCGTGTGGGCCATGGTGTCGTCTTCGGTGAGATGGTTTGGCAACCATCGTAGGCGATGAGCGCGAGCTGTCTGTCGTCACGCTCCGCCAAGGCACTGTAGGAAAACATGCCGCCTGCCGACGATCCCCTACGCGACCGGCGCAGCCAGCTCGCAGCGCACGTCATCGCCAACAGCCAGCACGCCACCCACCAGCACCTGAGCCGTCACGCCGCCGTGGCCGCGCATCGCGTTGTAGCCACCGCGGCCCAACACCTCTTCCATGCGCGAGCAAGGCTCACACGGGCCGGTGACCTGCAACACCACCGAGGCACCGATGCACAGCACCAACGGCCGGTCCTTGAACAAGAGCTTGGCAGCCAACAGATTGAGGCCGGAGACGACGAGGTTACGGCGCAACAGCAGCGGATCGACCTGCGCCAAACCGGCGAGCGCCGCGATGGCCGGCAAATGCTCCGCCTGGATCAGGGTCACCTGGCGTTTGTTGACAACGCCGGCGCGGGGCAAACGCTTCGCCGTGTGGTCTCCCTCGAGCCCCTGTTGCACCACCGCCGTGGCGGCTTGCACTTCGGTCAAAGGCAAGCGTCGCGTCGACCGCAGGAAGATTCGATCCAGACGCCCGGCCCTAGGGAACTGCTGAACCAGCGCACGCAAGCCGACAGCGTCGTCCATGGGCCAGCTCAACCGCCGTTCATCGCCTCGCGAATCGCGGCCGCCGTGTTCACAGCGTGGGCCGCGACCTGCTCGTGGTTCATCGCCACCACCGCCAGCGGATAAGTGCCCGACACGAAGCCGCCATAAGCCACTTCGACGGCCACCACGTCCGGCGACAAGCCTTCGATCGCAGCAACCAGGCAATGCATCACCGAGCTGAACCCGCCGTCGTCGAACAGCGGCTCGGATTCGTAGCTGACGCGGTAGTCGAAGGTGTCTGCGTCGGTTTGGTCGATGTCGATGCGAGGGATCATGATGGTGGGCTCCGGCCAGGGCCAGTTGTCGCGGCAAGAGGCCGCAAGTTCAACACGATTCGGGAGGCCGGCGCATATTCAATGACGACTTCTTTTCTGGTTCTGATGAAATTTGAGTGGGTGACTGAGACGGGCGAGGCATCCAAAGCGCACTCACCCATGTCATACCGGCGAAGGCCGGTATCCACAGCTTGCATGCTTGCGGGCGCCTATCAAACACAGCTCCTTCTCCCTGTGGATACCGGCCTTTGGGGCGCAACCCATTCGAAATTCAAGAGAGGCTCTTTTCTGTTCTGGTTCGATCAACAACATTTCTGAACTCGCCGACACTGCCAGCACGCCCCGCCCTACGACAGCAACCTTCCACACGCGGAGGGGCCCTCCTGGCGCGTGGCATCTAACGTGTTGCCGCCGTCGAGGGTTTGAGCCGCTTTCGGAGCAGATGCCGATGTTGCTGAGCCGCCCGGATACCTGTAAATCCAAGGCTCCGAGTGGGTCGGTCCGCCATCGAGCTGGCTCAAAGCCACCTCGGCACGCTGGCTCATTCCGCGGTGGCGTCAGCACAGTCAACAACAAGAATGACTTCCCAAGCCTTTCGAGTTCTCTCTTGGTGTCAGGGTCAGCTCTCCTACTCCTTGAGAGAGGCTTCTTCCTTGAACTTTCCGGCCTTCAAGGACAAGAGCCGGGCCTGCGCAATGGCCTCGGAGAACTCTCGCGGGAATTCTTCAGACATGCGCCACTCGCTGACGCCACTATCGCGTTCAAAAGTGAATTCGCCTTCGAGCAACTGCGAGCCAGCGAGCCCCAGCGCCTGAAGCAGCGGGTCATTGCGCTCGACCAGCAAGCGGCAAGCATATCGGGTGGGTGCCGCCACAGCATGACAGGGTGCCAGTGGCTCCACTTCCGCAATCTCGCGCTGACGATCGGGGTCGGCCGAGTCCAATGGGCGCTTCTGGCGTCGCCCCAACGCACCTTGCAGCAAGCGGTCGCGTGCACCGCTGCCCACGTTGCGATTGAACGCCTCGACTCCTGCGCGCAGAGCAGTCTCAAGCTTGACCCGCCCGATCGGCTCGGCCTGCTGGGCGTAGTTGCCTTGCGCATCAATGTGGCCGTAACGCGCCTCGATCATCCTCAAATCAGCCCCGGTCACGACGAACGATCCGCGACTCTCCTTGTTCTTCTCGTCACTGCCGGGCCTGACGGTGAAGGCATAGGGCACGGGTGCATTGTCATAGTCAAGCGTGCCTGCGCAGCCGCGCACCCGATCGACCTTGGCGTAGCCCACCTCACGTACCTCTTTCAAATGCGGGGCACCCACCGGCAAGCTTTGTCCACCACGCACGACGTCTGAGCGAAGCTGGATGTGTGTCGTGAAGAGCATTGAATTGACAGTGTTCGTGATCTGGCTGGAGCCGCAATCTGGCACCGAGCTGGGCGCTGCCATTAGCCACACCGCCAAGCCGATCAGGCCAAAGATCGCCAGCATCATCAAACCGAAGACTCGAAAGGCACCACCCGCCATGGCTTTGACGTATTTGCCCACGATGGCGTGATGAACCTTGGCTGCCTCGGCAGCGACAGCGAGGCGTTCCTTCGCGTTGACTTGCTGTGAGTTTTCAAGCCCTTGCGCCGTGATCTCGTTGAGTCGCTCTTCAGCCACGATGCCCCGACTCACCAAAATGGCCAGGGCCCTGGCCGGGCTGTCCATCAGCCCCTCTGCTCGCGTGGGCCGAATGTCGAGGCCCGCTTCGTGCTGCTCGGTGTTGATCAAATCCAGATCCAACAAGGCATCCAGCGGCCCGCGGTTCACACTCCTGATGGCGACGTCAACGAAGCTGAGTGCCTCATTGACGATGGCCAACTTCTCGTTCCCCCCAGGGGCTGCCTCTTGTGTTGTCGCGCCGAGCCGACCCGCGAGTGCCTCCAGTTCTTGTTCATTGACGACACCGCAAACGACCAAATGAAACAGCGCTTCCCCGTCGGACTCTACCGTTGTCAAACCCACGAGACGTTCGTGCGTGGTGGCCTGCTGATACTGCTCGCCATCGATGAGTCCGAGTGCGAGCAGTGATTTGAATCGGTTGTTGAGCAGCGTTTGGTTCATGAGTTTGAGGAATCAACCATTTTGTTCAACCCGCTCCACTTGCCGAAAGCGAGCCCACAAAGTGTCAGCAGTGATTTCAAGATGCCGTTGAAGAAAATTAGACAAGCTCCTCCGCCGATCAGGAGTCATATGACGACCGCAAGACGGCAAAGATAACCCTCGGGCAAGGCCTTGACCTCAACCACCTATGCTGCTGTCGACGATGGATTGTTTTGTGGAGATGTCATCTTGATTTCTCTGCATTGACAGAGGTGAAGGGCGTGGCGATAGCTCACGCCTTGAGCTTGGCAAGCAACTTTTCAACACGCCATGCGGCGTACCAGCCGCCATCAGCGCCCGTGGACAAATCGCTGTGGCGCAGCAGGTCGATCTTGTCGGGCTGCGGAAAGCCGAAAACCTTGAAGATCGCTCCACCGTAGCTGTCGCCTTCTTCGTTCTTGTCACCTCGCATGCTGAAGTACGTCCAGAGTTCGAAGGGGTAGCCGATGAGCGGTGGAATGAACAAGCACATCAGCGCAGCCATCAATCGCTTTGGTTCTGGAATTGCCGGATCAAAAAATGTTCCGAAAAGAGACAGCCCCCCGAAAAGCACTATCCATCCCAAAACTGTCATCCAGAAAGCCACCCGCATGCAGTGCCCAAAAAAGCCATCCGCACTGGAGAACACATTCATCGGCATGTAGAACTCTTGCGTCTTCGCATTCATGATCGAGTGCGCGAACAGCACATCGCCTCGCTTTGACACCACAGCTTTGACCCGATCGCCGTTCTTGATGTTCTCGGCGTGCTGAAACGTCCAGCAGATGACCTGCCCGTCGAGCGCCCCCGCGAAGTGGCAAGTCTCTTCACTGTCATACAGCGCAATTGCCGCTGAATTGGCCACCATGCCGTACATACCGCCCAAGACTGCCGCCGTGCCTGCAGCAACGCTCTTGGCTTTGATGTTGCCGTCGATTTTCTCCAGCAGATTCACGGTGGTCGGCGCTACCTGCAATTCACTCAACGTGCCCTCGACCAAGTACAGCGCCTGATCTTCAAACTGCAAGGGATTCGCTTCGGTGTAGCTCACGCCTTGAGCTTGGCAAGCAACTTATCAACACGCCACGCGGCGTACCAACCGCCATCAGCGCCCGTGGACAAATCGCTGTGTCGCATCAAGTCGATCTTGTCGGGCCGAGGAAAGCCGAAAACCTTGAAGATCGCTCCACCGTAGCTGTCGCCTTCTTCGTTCTTGTCACCTCGCATGCTGTAGTACGTCCAGAGTTCAAAGGGGAACATGATGAGCGGAGGAGTGAGGAAAAACATCAGCGCCAGCTGCGGCACGCGAATCAACATTGCAAACTCCCCCATGAGAGTGGTCAATCCAAAAAAAACAGTCCATCCAAAAATAGTGAACCACCACGCAACTCGCATGCAGTGCCCAAAAAACCCATCCGCACTGGAGAACACATTCATCGGCATGTAGAACTCTTGCGTCTTCGCGTTCATGATCGAGTGCGCGAACAGCACATCGCCTCGCTTTGACACCACAGCTTTGACCCGATCGCCGTTCTTGATGTTCTCGGCGTGCTGAAACGTCCCGCAGATGACCTGCCCGTCGAGCGCCCCCGCGAAGTGGTAAGTCTCTTCACCGTCATACAGCGCAATCGCCGCTGAATTGGCCACCATGCCGTACATACCGCCCAAGACTGCCGCCGCACCTGCAACAGTGCTCTTGGTTTTGATGTTGCCGTCGATTTTCTCCAGCAGGTTGACGGTGGTGGGCGCAATCTGCAATTCACTCAGCGTGCCTTCAACCAAGTACAGCGCTTGATCTTCAAATTGCAGCGGGTTGGCTTCGGTGTAGGTGATTGGTGTCATCGAGGTCTCGCTCAACCAGCGGCATTCGCTGCCCGAGCAGGAGCCGGCGCCTGTTGCGTCGGTTCCTGTTTTTGGCTTGGTTCAACTGCCGGTTGCCCGGTCACCAGCAAGAATGCTTTTTCAAGCGCTTCGAGTTCTCTTTTGGCGTCTAGGTAAGGCGTCTTGGCGAAGATGCCCTTGGTGGTTTTGTCTTTGCGGAACGTGCTGGTCTTGCACCAAACCTCCAACTCGTCGTCTTTGATGTAGCAGGTGTAGCCCAGCTCGACGGCCGTCAACCCGAGCCCGATCCAGTTGAAGCGGGCCACGCGAATCAACCACAACGTGCGCACCAGGGCGACCCGCTCGGCGCTCTTGGCGAGCGCCTCTTTGCCCAAGTACTTGAGCATGGGGCCGGTGTAGGAGAAAGCGGCGATGAACCCGAGTGCAGCATTCGTAGCCCCCACTCCAATCTTCAATGAGTAGATGCTCATCAAAAGATAATTGCGATTCTCCTTCGTACTTTCACTCAGAACCGATTGAAGATCCAACATAACCGAAACCACCCCCGCCGCCGTACTCAAGGTTCCGGCCGTGATCTTGAGCCCCCCGCGCAGCACGTCTGCCGCCAGATGCATATTTGGCGCGACATTCTTGGCAAACGCTCTGATCTCGCGCAGCGACTTGGCCGAGGCATAAAGCGTGTCGCAGAGCATGCTGCCCAGCGAGGTGATCGAGCCCGTCACCTCCAGCAGGCCCCGCGCTGACCATTCACCTTCGTGCTGCGCCAGCTTTGAGGTGAGCGCCAAGCCCTCCAGCGACATCATCAGCACACCCATGCGCACCTGGCGGAAGTTGTTGGTTGAGGGGCGCTCGCCCCGCTCCAGCTCTTCCATCGACATTTGAATGCGGTCGCGCAGCTTGGCGCGTTCGTCTGCGAGCAGCACATGCAGGCTGCCCTTGACCTTGCGTGCATCGGCCGTGGCCTGCCGGCGGGCTGCGTCGCTTGCGCCGGCTTCGCTCTCGCGGATGTGTGCCGCAGCTTGCTCAGGCGTCATGCGACCTTGTGCCACCGCCCGCTCGGTGAGTACCTTGATGGACTCCATGTTCGCGGTCTTGAGCTTGAGAAAGCAGTCTTGCATGCCGACGCTCTCGGTCAAGCGACCCAAGCGCCCATAAAGCAGCAGGCCGACCAAGGCAACGATGCCTTGATCCATCTTGCCGCTCTTCATGGTGGTGGCGCGTGTCCATTCGGCAACTCTTGCAAGGTAGACGCCACCAGTTTTGCTGTGGAATGTGGACAGCCTGGCGATGCGTTTGCGGTATTGGCGCTGTGCCGCTTTGGAGTCGAGCGCCTCTTGCGCCTTGTTGTATTTGGAGCCTTCGACATCGGCTTTGCCCTTATGCACTTCGATGACCACTTCATCACGCAGCCATTCATCCCAAGCCGAGTCTGATTTCTTCAACGCATCGACCACGCTCTTGGTGTATTTGGCGACCTTGTCGGGCGCGACATACTCAATGCCTCCCTCGACCTTGGCCGCATTGCGAATCTCCCCAAAATGTGCGTTGGCCTGCTTGATGAGGTCTTGGTGGTTGTACAGGTTGGCGCGCATGTACAGGTTGCTGCGCTCCACCTTGTCGATGTTCATCCACTCGGTGAGCGTGGCGTGGTTCGACTCAACCCCAAACATGCCGTGCGTGCAGTGCAGATGCTCGCGGGTGAACTCGAACCCGCAGCCCTCTTCAGCCGGGTCAAACACATCAAACGCATCGACCAAGCGTGGGGTCTTCAGCCACTGCAAGTGGTCAGCCGCCCGCGCGTTGGCCTGCTGGCCGCAGCGGTCGGACAGCGTCTCAAGGGCTTTGCGGAATTTGTTGATTTCGTCTTGGTCGATCAGGCCGGCGTAGATGCGCTGCCAGTGCACTTCGGCATCGGTGCCGTCCAGAAGCTTGCGGCGGTTCTGCGCCTTGCGTCGCTCATGCTCTTTGATGTCGGCTTCGACCTTCTCGGCCTCGGCGATGCGCCCCATGGCGCGCAGTTGCTTGGCCGTGCCGGCTTGGTGATTGGGCAGGTTCGCCTGATCGACTTGCTCAATTTGCTTCTGGCCGATCTTGACGAGGTGCGCCTTGACACCGCCGTGCACGTCTTCAATGGCCTGCATCACATCCAACCTGCGCTGGTTGTCGGCTTCGCCCTCGCGCTTGGCCAAGAAGGCTTCTACCGGCGACAGCGCCGCGTTGCGGAAGTCATTCAACTCCTGCGTCACGCCGATATGGTCATGCAGAACAAAGCTGGCGTAGCCGACGCGTTTGATGGTGTTGTACAGGCTGCCCAAGCGGCCGAAGTAGTTGCCCTTGTCATCGGGCGGCGTACCCGCGTAGGCGTCTTGACTGGCAGGGAAGGTTTGCAGCTCCAGCGCTTTGCCCAACTCGGTGGCGTAGGGGTTGCCCGGCTGAGTGAACAGGATGTACTCGGCCACCTTGGTGAGCAGTTCCGGCGCGAGCAAGGTGTGGGGTTGCGCGGTACTGCCATCGAGCCAGTCGGCGGGGCTGAAGGTTTGCAGCTTGCCTTCGCCCACATATTTGGCGGCGTTGGCTTTGTACTCGTCGAGCTTGGCTTTAGTCAGGGGCGCGGGAACGAACAGGCTCCAGACGTTGGGCACGTCCTTCGCCTCGGGAATGGCCACCATGCTGGCGTTGATGCCGCAGGTATGGCGCTCGCAGCTGAAGGTCGGCTCGACCTGCGGCGGGTCTTCCGGGTTGAACTTGTAGAGAAAGGCGTCTTCCAGGACCCGGTACGCGTCCCAGTACTTGATGCCTTTGCGTTCGAGCAAGACGTACAGATAGCCGGGGCGCAGCAAGCGCACGGCGTACTTGGCGCGTGTGAGGGCGAGGTCAGAAACGCCTTGGCCCAGTTTTCCGGAGAGCTTGGGCAGTGGATCGAGCGCGGCGGGCGCAGCCGCGCCCACGGCGCTGTAGCGCAGCGGCAGCCACAGCAGGCCGCGCTTGTCACAGAATTTGCAGTCCTTCATTCCGCTCATGGGGATGGCGCTCGGGTTGGGGTTGTTCGGGCGTGGTGCGCGGCCTATGCCGCAGGCAGCGAGGCGCTGCACAGCTGGGCTAGCGCTTCAGCCAAGGGCACTTCTTGCTTGAGCAGCATCAACACGTCAGGCCAGGCAGGGTGTTGCGACAAGGGCGCGGCCGCATGGTGGCTGCATGCCAGGTAGTGGGCCGTGTCATCGGGTGTCGACAGTCCTAGAGCCTTCGCGGCATGCACTTGAGCGAACAGCTCGATCGTCCGCGCCGGCTCGAAAGGAAGGCCGTGCTTGGCAAACAGGCGTTGGGTTGCATTGAAATGCTCGATGGTCTCGAACGCCTGCCATTGCCCTGCTGTGAGTTGCAAATGGATCGGGCTCGGTGAGTTCGATTCGGGAATGGCTTGCACTGCCAAGCTGCCATCCCACAAAAAGTACGACCACGCGGAGATGCCCTGAAGCAGATGACCCAAGGTGTCGGCCGGCAGCAGGTGGGAGAGGTGAAGGAACACACGCGGATCGAAGTAGCGGAAGTAAACGCCCTGGCGTTCCACCTTGAGGTTCAACGCCCAGCCAAGCCGCGACGCCACACTCGCGTCTGGCGCCGTGCTCTGAAAGAAGGCGCAGACGCTGCGAGGGGAGCTGGTGGGGTCGGTGGCTTCTTGCTGTGCATGAACTGCCAATAGCTCGAGCAGGGGCAACTCGCTCAACGGTAGGCGCAGCAGCATGGGGGCTTCTTGCGGTGAGCCGGCAAACATCGGATCGCGCAGATGAACACGGGGCGCAAGTTTTTCGTCCAGCGCAGCAATTTGTTCGCTGAATGGCGAGCCCGCCTGCGGATCGAGCAACACGTGGCAGTGGCCTGATTCCCGGCACTGGTTGTACAACTGCTCGATGGCGGTCTGGGGCTGCATGCGCTCGGCCGAAGAATTCGTGTCAGCGCGCCACACCGGCGGCACCGCTTTGTGTGGCTGCTCCGAGCTTCATCGCACAGCCCTTGAGCGGCTGGGCCTTGGGCAACGTCAGCGAAGCCTGCGCACTTGCGGGCCCGGTGAGCTCCTTCATCGCGGCCATGAACTTGGCCGACCCGTTGGTGGTGAGCGTGATGTTGCCGGTGGTGATGAGGATCGAGCTACCGCCAGCGTTGAGCAGCACGCGCTTGGGCGAACTCACCGTGACATTCGACGTCGTGCTGGCCACGTGCACGCCTTTGTCAGCCGTCAGGCCCAGCGTGCTGGCCTGGGCCTGCACCGAGACGCCCCCCGATCCGGCATGAAACTGCAGGCCGGCCTCCTGGTTGGGCTTGTTGGGGTCGCTGGCTTTGCCGACGGTGAAGAACCCCAGGTCGTACTTGACGGCGATGGCGATGTTGCGCCCGGCACCCAGGTTGATGTCTTGCGCTGCGGTCAAGCCGGCGGTGGTGCCTGCGCTCATGACGGTATGCGCCGGGGTGCCGCTGATGATGCCGCCGTCGCCGTAGACCACGAGGTCGGGGCGGCCGGGTGCCGCCACGCTGCCTTGGCCTCCGCCTTGGGCCACGAAGTCGTCTCCGCCGCCGTCACCCGACTCTGCGCCGCCTCGGCTGTCGGTCTGGCTCTGGCTGTCGATCAGAGCCTGCTTGTTGAGCTGGTCGGGCAGCTTGTTGGGCTCGGGCTCGGCCTTGAACTTGAAGTTGTGCTTCTGCCCCGTGTCGATGAGCGCGCGTGCGGTCTCGGTGGACTGCTCGAGCTGTGCCGTGGGGGCCCGTGCGTCGGAGGGCTGCGCGTTGGCCGCCGTGCCCTGGGCTCGCGTGCGGGTGCTCAGGTGCAGGCCTGAGCCGGCGCGCACGGCACCGTGCGCCGTGGTGGTGAGGTCCAGGCCGTGGCCTCGCCGGGCCAGGCGCTGGTTGTCGTTTTGCTGGATGAGGTGGCCGATCTGCAGCCAAGTCTGGGCCTGGGTGCTGCCCAGCGTGACGCGTCCTTGCGTGGGGCTGTCGTCGAGCACCAGCTGGTTGTAGCCGCCGGCCCCGCTTTGGCTGGCTTCGAGGCTTTGGCTCTTGAAGCCGGCGAGGACCTGGGTGTGCTGGTGGCCTTCTTGTTGGCCCGCCTGCTGGTTACCGGGGAACCACGGCCCGGCGTTGCCGGTGGCGCCGGCGGCACCGGAGGCGATCTGGTTGCCGGGGGCGTCGGGCTGGCCTCGGCCCCCGTAGACGCACCCGATGACGACAGCTCGGTCGGCGTCGCCTTCGAACATCGCTACCACCACCTCTTGCCCGAGGCGTGGCGTGTGGTGGCCGCCCCAGTTGTTGCCGGCCCAGGCCTGGCCCACGCGCACCCAGGTGCCGGCGCTGTCGTCGCCCGGTGCGTTGCTGCCGGCCGGGTGGTCGAGCCGGTGGCTGCTCTGGGCGCCACGCTGCCAGTGGAGTTGCACCTTGACGCGGCCATCGCGGTCGGTGTGGATCGGCTCGCCGGGCACTCCCACGACGATGGCGGTTTGCACGCCGATGAGATGCGGGCGCTTGAAAACAAGGTCGCCTCGCTCGTTGACCGCACTGGCAGCGCGCACCGGGATGCTGGCGTCCTGGAGCAGCAGCTGGGCTTGGTACAGGGGTTCTTCGGTCTGATTGGCCGAGCCTTTGAAGAGGCTGGGCTTGGCGCCTGACGCTTTGGCTTCGGTCACGAATGGCTGAGGCACCTGGCCGAGCAGGCGCTGCAGGCCGGTGCCGAGGTCGGCGTTGAGGTTGTTGCGGGCGCGCGATTGAACGCCCAGGGTGACCCAGTTCGTGCCTGCATCCGCACTGGGGTGCTCGCTGATCCGGATGGTGGTGCCGCAGGCGGCTTGGCGGAAGGACCCTTGGGCCCGGTACTGCCAGGCCGGGGCCTGGATGGCTTCGAGCTGGCGCTGGGCGATGCGCTCGGCTTGGGCGGCGTCTTCGTAGGCGTAGGCACCGGGCTGGTCGCGCAGGATGAGGCTCACGTCAGCCGTGCTCAGGCGGGCGTCGCCCAGCGGCTGGGCGCTCATCTGCTGCACACTGCGGTGGTCGAAGCTGGCGACGGCCAAGGTGGTGGGGACCACGCCGCGGTGTTCGTTGAACTGGGTGAGGCTGTCTTCCTTGAAGCTGGCCGAGGCGCTTTGCGTGTAGCGCACGCGGGGCTGCGCGTTGGGTTGGAAGCAGCCGTTGTGGTCGGAGATCACGAGGGTGTGTTCACCCAGGGTGTCGCTGTCAGCGGCTTGGTGCTCGAACCAATAGAACAAGCCCTCTTCCACTAACAGGCGAGCGATCAAATCCATGTGAGATTCGTCG
>Ga0307508_10002780_pt1 | contig 18212 bp, 25 predicted proteins | sample 9_EM_MG_FD_203089 | JGI IMG/M metagenome (GOLD analysis project Ga0307508, IMG submission 203089) | Populus trichocarpa ectomycorrhiza microbial communities from riparian zone in the Pacific Northwest, United States - 9_EM | ecosystem: Host-associated > Plants > Roots > Unclassified | place... | reverse complement strand
AACTAAACATGATACACACCTAGCAGGGGATCTGAAGAGAAAAGGATAAGGATCTGCCTGCAGGCATGGTCTAATATACAAGGTAACAGATATAGAAAATAAGTCCGAAAACAACAGATACGTGTAAGGTACAACACCATGTAGTGCGCCAGCGCGATACAAGCGGAAAGCGGGTCGAGCTAGATGGCGGGTCGGAGGTGGTAGCAGGTCGGAGGCACGGCATCATGCGACATCGCACAGCGGGTCGGGAGAGCGGAGCAGCTGGAAGGCATAGCGGAGTGGCGGGAGATGCAGTGGTGCAACCAGAGGATGTGGCAGAGCGGTGGAAGGCTAGCGGTGTGGCCGGAATGTGCAGTGGTACAGCAGAAGATGTAGCAGTGCAGCGTATGCCAAGGGGGATGCTGAGCGGACCGGGCGAGACATTGCGGAATGTCGCGGGATGGTGGTGGAAGTCCCGGCAGCCAGGGGATGCTGTGAGAAGGCAGGCGGAAGACGGGACCATGGTGGGAGGCGGTGCGGGAGACAGGTCTGGAGGCAGAAGACGAGTCGCGAAGCGGAAGACACATCGGAAGGCGGAGGATGCATCTAGAGGCGGAAGACGTATTGGAAGGCGGAAGATGCATCGGAAGGTGGAAGATGCATCGGAAGGTGGAAGATGCATCGGAAGGTGGAAGATGCATCGGAAGGCGGAAGACGCGTCGGGAGCAGAAGCAGAGTCTGAGACGGAAAGGCGTGGCATAAGGGGGTTCCCCTTACAACAACAGCCCTTGTTAACCCCACTATGCCCACCACTCGCAAGAGCACCCGCAGGGGTGGCCCTCCTCCCGTTCCAACCTTGCCTCAGGGCAAACCTGGCACCCGCAAGCGCACAGCTGCCTCAACCAGTGCAGCAGCTGTCAAATGGAGGCGTGCGAAGGGTCAGACCACCGAAAGCCCAGAGGAAGAAGACGAAGGAGAGGACGAGGAGGGAGAAGACCCCTCCACCTCTAAGCCTATTGCCGGGCATGGAAAGCCCTCCCCAGCTGTCAAAACCAGTGGGGGGGTTAGTACCACCGATGTGGTTGATGACCGTGAGGAGCCCATTGTCGGCAACAAAGAGTCGAAGAAAAAGTAAGTAATTAAGTTTTATTCATTTCATATTTTTACGTTTTTGTATCCATTATGGGCGGTTGCCCATGCGAGATGCTTGGAATGTCATAATTGATGTTTTGAGCCTTTTTTTAATTTTATTTATGGGGGGTTTGATCACCTGAGATCACCCATGGTAGAGGGTCAAAACAGCTTGGAATATTTAGTTGTTTTTTTGAGCAATTTTGGCTGTTTAATTTCATATAATAGATGCTCGGAATCTACATTTTGAGCACTATATGGGTGTGGTCACCAGTGATTTGTCATTTCAAAATGCTTGTGCCATGACTTGGCTCAGTCATGCTTTGTGTGAGACTGGAGTGGGGTTTTTGTTTTTTTAGCACTAGGTGTCTTGCATAATAAAGTCCCAGATATTATGGGTTAATTATGCATGTGTAGTGGCTAGTAAAGCATAAATTTTTTATTGATTATTGGCTGAATTTAATTAATTCTTTATTATTTGCTTAATACTAAATCAAAAAATTAATTTAGGAAAGATGGTCAAAAGACTAAGAGTGTTAAATATGGTAAAGTGGAGAAGAAAATGAGGCAAGTGTGATATAATGATGATTTAAATAATATATTAATGTATATGCAGAAAAACTACAGCAGACAAGGAACTTGAGGATGCTGCTGCTGAAAAGGAGTCATGATCAGTCTCGGTTAGTTAATATTCATTTAAATTATAAAACATCTAATATAAATTTAATGTTAGTATGGAAAAAATTTTGACAGCTGATGGAACTTCTATAGCTCCTCCTCCTCCTCAGAAATCACCAAGCAGTGAATTAATGCCTGCTGTGACTATCATTAGCACTCGTGAACGCCAGACTAACCCAGTTCCATCAGTTCTGGTCGATCAGAATGAGGAAAGTGCTGTAACTGCTGGTGGTGATGAAAATAATATGGTTGGTGATCTGGTTGTTGATAAGGGAAAAGGACGTGAAGTTTTGCCTGTTGAAAAAGAAAAGGGCAAAAGTTCTGAAAAGGAGAAAGAGAAAGACACTGAGTCAAATGAAGAGGCAGACAAAGAATCTGATGGAGAGCAGGCTGAGAATGGTGCAGAGTCAGATGTGGTGGTTGAAAAGGGACCTCTTGCAAATGAAAGTGATGTGCACATGCAAAGCCCTCCTCAGAGTCCACAACCTGCTGAGGGATCTAGCTGTACCACTGGAGGAATCATTCGAGGCTGTGCAATTGGCAATGTTTATAATCATGGAGACCAGTATGATTTTCCCAAGATTGAAACAACAACAACTTCAGTCAAAGGAACAGTTTTCATCTATTCATCCCCAGAGAATCCCTCCAAACTCAATACCCAGAATTTGCGTCCCATGACCAAGACTCTGGTTCCATTGAATACAAATCTGGGACCAGTTTTGAAGAAGATTGCTGAAGATTATTCCCCTATTCGAAGTAAGTCTATAACTCTGAGATAATATCTGTATTAATCTTCAATGTTTAATAGAAAATAGGATCTACATTTTTTATGATGATGATGAAATATGGGAATCTAAAGGAAGATTTGATAATGCAGTTGAAAAAAACAGTGAAGTTGTGTTTCAAATTGATCACAAAAATCGTCGGGCTTTACACATACTCAGTGTATGTATTCAAATTTAGTTGTTCACAGCTTTTAACCTATTGTTTAGAGCTCATTTGATGATTCTATTCCTGTTTCATCCATTCATCCCAATCTTCTTTCATCTCTTCGCACAGATTCTCTTCCATCACGGTCAACCTCACCTGCTCCTACTATTTTTTCTGCCAACACCTCAGGAGCCACATCTGGTTCTGTCGAGCCAAAGCGTAGTGGCTCCAAGTTATGTCCTTTTTCACCATTTGAGTTGCGTCTCATAAGCACACTCAATATCAACCAATCACTTACTCGTGGAACTCCTGTCTCTGGCTCTTCTGGCTCACTTCAAGATTATTTTCAGCGATACATGGCTGTCCAGACTGCCCTAGATAAAATGGGTAGTGTAAACTGGGGAGATTCTAAACCAGTTCAGCAAGATGTTATAGAGCTTTTTGTGGGCAAGTCGTAGTGGCACCAAACTTGGTCCAAGCTTTTTTCCCATATTGTCCAGTCTTATCCAGATATGCTCAAGTGGTTGAAGGGAGATGCAGATAGCAAGCCAGCAGATCAAGTTTGGGGTGCTCAGCTACAGGAGTATACTTTAGCTCATTTGAAGGTTTGGTTAGCGAATGAAGGAAAGTGGGTTAGCAAAGAGACAGTTAAGGAATCATCAAGCAAGGGGGATAAAAAAGACAAAGGAAAGGAGAAGGACAAGAAAGACAAGAAGAAGAAGAAATCTGTGTCTCCATCTAAAAGGTAGAGTGTTTATATAATTGAAAACTTGTACTTGTATTTGTTTTGGTTTTTTTCCTTTCAAAATGGCTGAAATTTCATATACTGAATTCTTTCCACTTTGTTTGATAGTGTCTTCTCTATATTCTCTGACTGGTTCTGGTTATTCCTAGGCAATCTCCCTATAGTAGCTGCTGTTGATTTCAAACCTCCTTTTCCCAGTATTCCTTTTGCAGCTTTTAGTACCTTTATTCAAGCAACATTCAGTTCAGAGATTTCTCTGGCGACTGTTTTGGTTGTTCTTTTTTCTATGCTTGACAATCCAGAGTTGTTGAATCTTCATGCACGTCAGAAGCATCCAAGTCAAAATGAAAAAAAAATCCGTGCAACAGCTTGGATTAAAGCATTGTCAAGGGCATTAGGAGATGGGCTTGAAGTTAACAGAAGTGTTTTTTGAAAGAAAACAGATTATATACCAAAGGATTGGACAGGATCACTTGCATTGAAGCTTGATGATCTTGCAGAACTTTTACACCTGTCTCCTTATGACAAAAATGGACATTTTCAAAAAGAATTGAAAACAGTGTCACAAAGTGATATTGAACCTATTCGATTTATTTGTCCAATTTCAATGTCTTGCACAACTAAAGGATGTAATGCTGCTCATCTATCACTTGCAACTAGAGAACGTGATATTCCCAAAGTAACTCTGATTAAGGGCTCTTCCATTTTTACTAGAGTTTTTGCTCTAACAGGAGAATGTGCAAAGTGCCATACTTTGTATGCAGCAGACCATGAAAGTTATGTTATACCTGATCAGAGAAGAAGGAAAGTGTTTCTCAATATGGCACCCTACCTTAAAGTTGGAACAAATATATGGGTGGATCGTGTTTTCTCTAATGCAGTTATTAATGGAGTATATAGCTTCCATGCATCTACAAGTGCTTATGTGGAATATTGGAATCAGAGCTTTGGATCATTATATGCAACTAATGGAGTTAAATTAGGCAGAAAACAAGTTTGGCAGGCTTTTATTCAAGAATCTATCCGCACACTTGCAAATGCAGCTAATATAAATTTTGAAGCTCATGCAAACATGGACATTAATGGCCTTGTTCAACAGGCTTTGAATGTTCTAGGCAATGATGGAGTTATATGTGCTGCTCAAAATCATTCCTGTTCTGAATGTACCAAGCCTTATAAACAGACAGTTACAGATGCAGGTGATTCAACCAGATCTGTTAAAATGGCTGTACTAGATGGAATTGTAATGGGTCCAACAGTAAGTTTTGAAATTATTTTATAAAAAAACTTTGATTTATTTATTAAATTCAGCCTTGTGCCTTTGAAAACTGTTCTAATATGCTTTTAAATGCTCAAGGTGGTGCATTTTGTGCTACACATGAAATTCAATATGGATCAAAGTGTCGTATAGTAGGATGTACAAATGATAGGATTGGTAAAACTCTAGCATGTGAACAGCATGCTGAGGATTGGAGTAGAAGTGTACAACAGAGAAGTCGGGCTACTCTGAGTGGTGTAAGACGTGCTATTAATAGACCAGGGGATCAGCAGGAGTGGCAAAGAAGAGCACAGAGAAATCAACAACCACATGATGAAGAAGAAACAGATGTACATCAGAGAAGAAATTACTTTACTCCAAATCATTATTATTGTGTGGAAACAGTTTGTGCACCTTGTGGTGTTGTAATAGCTTGGACTAAATTTGCAAAAGCTGAATCACCCACAAATATACTCAACTGGTTACAGGATCTATATCCAACAGAATCATCTCGTCCTAATTTTATTTGCATTGATAAAGTATGTAGGGTTTTGTGTACTGCTGCTGCAAATGGAAGTTGGAATGAATGGAAGAAAACCAGTCACTTTATTGTTGATTCTCACCATTATAAAAATCATAAAGCAACTGATGATATTTGTCGCATGTGGTGTAATCCTGCACCTAGCAATGGAAGCCAGCCTAATCTAGTTGGTGAAAAACAAGCTCCTAATGGAAATACTGTACAATTCCGTGAATTCAATACAGAGGCATGTGAACAACTTAATGCATGGCTCGGTGGATTTGAATCTATTCTGAAACGGATGACAGTGCACAACTTTGATTGGCTTTTACATGTGCTTCTATTCTATCATGTCAAACATGTTATTAAGAAGATTGAATTCAAAAATGCTTCGGGCCAAAGGAATACCAGTGATTCTGATAACCAAAATAATAATAAAAATACCAGAGATGGTAGTGCTAAAAATAATGAGACCAAGAGTGATAGTAGTGATAAAAAAAGTGATGGCAGTCTGAATGGACAAAAAAGTGACAGTAGCAGTCAGGAAAGTGATAGTAGTGATGAAGAAAGTGATACTTGCAGTCTAGGTGATAGTCAAGAAATTCTGGATGGACAAAAGAGTGACAGTAGCAGTGAGGAAAGTGATGAAAGTGACAATAATAAAAATGAGGATGCAAATGATCCAGAAAGTAGTGATGAAAGCAGTGGCAGTCAGAAAAGTGAAATGAAAACTGCTAGTGATAGTAGTGAGTCTGCTATGGTTGTAGATCATAGTAGCACTAGTGATTCTGAACCTGATTAGCACTTCTATACAATCTTCTATTTGATAATTCTTGTTGATTATTTAAAGTGATAATGAATTAAAAAGTTAAATTACTAGTATTTCATCTGAACTCTAGTGAACTGTGATAGTCAGTGTCAGAGGCCAGTTAACTGATTCCAGTAAATTTTTTATAATGTCAATTTTCTGTCTAAGGTCTAGTGAACTTTTTTGATGAACTCATCTATATTGTCTATAATCCTGAACTCAACCTGGACTCCAGTGATCTCTAGTGAGGTCCAGTGTACTCTATAGTGGCCTACTTCTATCTGGACTCCACCTGGACTCCAGTGAACTCTAGTGGAGTCCAGTGAACTGCTCTATAGTGGCCTACTTCCACCTGGACTCCACCTGGACTCCAGTGGACTCTAGTGGAGTCTAGTGAACTACTCTATAGTGGCCTACTTCCACCTGGACTCCACCTGGATTCCGGTGGACTCTAGTGGAGTCCAGTGGTCTACTTTATAGTGGCCTACTTCCACCTGGACTCCACCTAGACTCCAGTGAACTCTAGTGGAGTCCAGTGAACTCATCTATATTGTCTATATTCTATCTGGACTCCACCTGGACTCCAGTGGACTCTAGTGGAGTCCAGTGAACTACTCTATAGTCGCCCACTTCCACCTGGACTCCACCTGGACTCCAGTGAACTCTAGTGGAGTCCAGTGAACTCATCTATATTGTCTATATTCTATCTGGACTCCACCTGGACTCCAGTGAACTCTAGTGGAGTCCAATAAACTCATCTATATTTTATCTGGACTCCACCTGGACTCCAGTGGACTCTAGTGGAGTCCAGTGAACTCATCTATATTGTCTATATTCCACCTGGACTCCAGGTGGAGCCTGTGGGGGACAGCAAAGTACTGTCCAATCTGTACATCCTGTATTCCATGTCTCCATGCTCGAGCTGCACACACCGAGTGCCATCCTGAACCATACCGAACTGCCACCCGCGCCAGTCGAAGTCGAAGGCAATCTCGAATATGAGATAGCCGAGATCCTCAATACCAAAATCAACAAATGCAGATGATGCAAGTTACTCTACTATGTCTGGTGGCTAGATTACGAAGGTACCAATGAAGAAACTTCCTGGCTCCCCGCGGACGAAATGGGCCATGCCGCGGACTTGGTGAAAGAATTCCACCGACGGTACCCCGACAAGCGGGGACCTACTTAGTCGTTTTCCTATTCAATCTTCCATTGTTTTATTTCTCTTTTTCTTTCTTTCACTCCAGTAGATAGTATGGTAAATAGTTTTTTATTTCATTACCAATCTTGGTCCAGCCAAGTGTTTACATTAACCATGTCCAGCCCGCGGACCACATCCTCGTCTCCCGACTCCAACTCCCCGGACTCTTCATCCGAGTCGTCTGACCCCTTGCCCGCCAGCACCTCCACGTACCTGGCAATGGTGGCAAGGTGGATGTTTGACACCGTGACGGCCCTTGCCAAGGACGCCACAGAGTTGTTGATATTGACCAGAGCCATCACCATGTCTGGCTCCGGTTCAGCATCCCGCGCCGCATCCTTCCTCGGTTGAGGTGGACACCTCAACCCTCTGCTTCTTCTTGGGGGCCTCGGCACCCCCCTCATCTGCGCCACCTGCCTTCTCCCTGCTTCCTGACGCCCACGGCACATCTCCCTTGCCTCCCGCGGCCTGCTCCCCCTCGTCCCTCGTCCTCTTCAATGTGGGCTTCACCGCGGCCCGCTCCCTTGACAACCCTGGCAGGTAGCATTTCTGCTTTCTGCCCGAACATTTCTTGCACACCACCCCCGAGGGCGTGCGACCGAGGGTGACCCTGCAGGCCACCATCTCCTTCCACTTCTTGATCTGGGCGGTATCCACCCAGCATTGTTCTCGCTCCTCCAGATCCAGCGCCCTCGCCTTTCCTTTCCCCTTCGTCAGGGAGGCCCCCTCGTCGACGTCCAAGACGTCCTCCAGCTGATAATTCCTGTCTTCCTCGGGGCGGTCGTTTGCGCTGAGTGCTGCAAATAACTTAGGAGCCACAAAGAAAGTAGTCGGGACCTGACTTACCCCAGATTTCCGCATCCTCCTGCGCTCTCTGCGCCCGACGAGAAGCCTCAGCTTCCACCCTAGCCCTCTCTGCAGCCGCCTCCAGCAACTTCTCTTCCACCTCCCACCGTGCCCGCGCCTTTACTTCCTCCTCCTCTCACGCCTTCAGTTGTGCCTCCTTGAGTGCCTTCTGCACTGTCTCCCGCTTTTTCAGGAGTATCGCCATTGCAGCTTGCTCCTCCGCCCTGCAGCTCCGCCATGAGCTGGGCTGCATGTTCCACAGGTGATTCGTTGTGAGTAGAGGACATAGAGTTTTTCTGGGGAACTCGTTTTGCCCTTGCCGCGCTACTTATATCTCCAGGCTAGATTGGATTGTATGATTTGGCCTCAGGGGCTCGGCCTTAAGAGGGAGGTACTGTAACGTACCGTTACATCATCGTTCCGGCCCACGACTCAGACCGCTCCCACGGTATCCAAGGCCCACTCCGCGGGCCAAACTCTCGGTACGCTTCTTCAGTTCCCATTGGGTTATTGTTCCTTCTCTTCCCATTGTCATTACCCACCCATTATGTCACTGTTCCCATCTGTTACATTATCCCGCGCCTTCTATTGTACCCGACTCCATTGTATTAGCATAGTTAAATACTGCCGCGCCATGAAGTGGGACAGCAGTCTGAATATCAAGTAATCTTCTCGCTTCTCTTCCTGTCTGTTAAGTTCTCCTGCACTTAACTCCCATTCCCAGTTAGGACTGCGATTCCCGTGGACTAAGTCAAAGCTTAGTGATAAGTCCTCTCTCCCGTTCCCGTCTCTCTCCGAACTCCTGTCCCGTCCCATCTCCGTCCCGTTCCTGCACTGCGGCATCCACTTCCGTGGACCTCAGCACAACCTTTACATAGACAAAGAGACTTGATCTAGACTGACATTGATGTTGTGTGCAATGGCATATGATTTGTCCATAAAATCAACAGTAGTGCTAGAATTATAAGCTGCGTTAACAGATACATTGAACAGTTGAAGGCTCATTGTGGAACAAGACTGCAATAATGGGATGGATGTTCAATAGAAAGTGCAGGTCAAAGTGCACAGACTGTATCACACATCATCCACTCATGTGACTTTGATGCAGCATATAAACAACATTGGGACAACCTGTTATCTGTTGCATATGGCCAAAATTATAAAACCACCATGCAAAGTATAAGAATTAACAATCTTTACCTAATTCAGAAAAGCACATCAGAGAAATACCAAAGAAAATTTAATTTTGCAAATGCTTAACATGAAGGTTTATGCCAGACAGTGTTTACTCTTGTAGCATTGACAAGCCACAATACATCTAAGTGATCTGTTACTTGTCACGCATCATAAAAAATGAGCTACCATTAAGCAGAGTGTGAGAACAACAAATATATGTAGTTCAATGTTATACAGAAGGAATGGACAAAGGAATCAGCAAAAAAAGATGAATTCCTGTTAAAAGTGATGTAAACATGGGCCCTAAAACCCTTACCTAAAGGTAGAGGAAATAATGCTAAACACATGCTGATTTTGAAAAGACATGACTAGCTACTTAAGGGACTCCTCAGCACTGTGCAAAAGAAGATCACCATTCACAACATCATCTGAGCTGGGCTTAATAGGAACAGAGATAAAGACCAAGAACAAATTCAAACCAATTTACAACATTATCTGAACCTGGGCTTACTCAGTAAAGAGCAGGAAATCAGGTAAGTGTAACCTTGGTAGATCACAAGCAATATGAAGAGACTCAATTCACTTGACAGTACTCTGTTCAACAATGAAGATAGGCCAGGCACAGTCTCTGTAATAATCTATATTACTACCATTGAAGGTCAAGGTAGAGGCCCCACATCTTTCTATTCTCCTGTCTTTAAAGATGCTCATGACTGGTGATACGATCAGAATGCCTCTGAGCCTGGAAATTAGCATTTCAATGCTTTTCGACATCTTTTCGATTGACTATTTGTTTCTATTGAACACATATCCTTCGTATCTAGGACACATCCCCCATCGTTTTCAGCACATCTTACTCGAAATATAACATCTTCGACCCATTCAAGACGAACCATCTTCGAATTGTCTTCGCTTTCGATGATTTTGACTTCGAAATCTTTGCAAACCTTCGAAACTCGTTCTACACTCTCAGAAGCTCTTTGTCAAGCCCATTTCGTATTCGGATCAGCTCATCCGACTCTCCTACACATTCTAGCCATGCTACATTCGATGTTTCATGTGTTTTTCGAACTTGTTATCACATGCAAGTATAGGTGTATTTTCTTCATCATTTCGGATCTTTATTGTTTCGGACCCCTTCGGTTTTGTTTCTATCATATTCAGATTCGTTTTAGCTTGTGTTTTACCGGTTATCTCGGCCTGTGGCACTATCTCCAAGATCTTGCCCCTTATACCTACATTTTTATCATTGATTGTCTATTTGTTCGATTATTTCGTAGTTTCATCGCTTTTTCATATATACTGGACAGTACGATTCGAATATACAGTTTTAGGGAGTTTCAGGGACCGTCTCTATCCCTCTCCAAGCTCAACCTTTCGTTCTAAGTCGCATTTTTCGATAAATCGACTCTAACCTCGATATTTCGCACTTTAGCTTTGTTCAGTTCAATCCAATGGTTGGATCTCGTCGTTTTCGGTCTCGTTTTACTTGGCTCGTCATAGAGCACTTGTACGCTGTCGTTCCGAAGCCCTGTCGCTCGTCTAGAAGGTTCACAGTAGAACTTTCGACTATTTCTTCGAAGTCTTCGAACACTCTTCGATTCTTCCCTATACCACTTCGCACCACCATCATTCCCCTTCGGAATCCCTTCAAAAAGACTAGTAAATGATCTGAAATCTAACTCGCACCCTCAGAGCCATTCAATTCGTTGCATAGACCTCACTCTGGTTTAGAGGTGTTGTTTCTCCCTCTCAGCACCTGCAGCATCGAAGGTGCATCACTGGAAGCACCAGAAACCTGACAGCTTCATCAGTAATTCCTGATTTGGGGCCATAGCCCCGTATAGCGAATGTCCCTTCGGATATAGCACGTACCTTGATTGCATAACATGTCATAATATTATAGTAGTATGTAACATTCTATTATAATTATATAGCATTCAGTAGTTGTAGAGCAAGACTCCATAGTATTACAGGTTCAAACAATGGAGCTGTATAATATTTAAATACTGCTACAAAGTGTTAAGGATATAAGTCTAATTGGTACACATTACTTTACACTTCGTGCACTTGATCCAGTGAAAAAATTCTCATTTCGTACGCATGAAATAAATACATAATACTATACATAATACATTATACTAGATACAGGAACAATGAGCCCATACGTACTTAATTTTCCTGTTCAGCTGGTTGCAGACCCACAACCTCCGAAATCAAGCATTCGCGCTCGATTTCGGGGGGGTGGGAGGGGGAGTGAGTGGATTGGTTGTGGTCCAGAGCAAGCCCAAAACAGGTGCGAACGCTCGTTTGAGGGGTTGTGGGGGGTGATTGGCAGTGGCGGTGGTCCAACAACTGCTGAAACAGAGCATTCGCGCTTGATTTCGGGGGTAATGAGGGGTCGGTGGGTTGTCGTGGTGGCAGCGGCGGCCAGAGCAAGCCTACAACAGGCGCGAATGCTCGTTTGAGGGGTTGTGGAGGTGATTGGCAGCAGCGGCGGTCCAACAACCGCCGAAACTGAGCATTCGCGCTTGATTGAGGGGGCTATGAGGGGCTGCTGGGTTGTCGTGGTGGCGCCAACGTTCGTTTTCGGGGTTGTTTGGGTAGTTGGCAGTAGCGGCGGTCCAAGGAAGCCCACAGGCTCCGAAACAGGTCGATTTCGGCGGGCGGCTGAAAACGAGCATGAATGCTCAATTCTGGTAGTTGTAGGGGAGGTGGTAGTAGTAGCAGTGGCCAAAGGAGCCCGAAAACGTTCAATTTCATCAATCATGGGGGCTGGTGGTAGTAGCAGCAGCCACAGGAAGCCTACAATTGCCGAAAACGAGCGTGAAAGGCGGTGGTGGAAGGGATAGTAGCGGCAGCTTCCTGGTGTTGGGGAAAGGCCATTTCGCCGACTAATGGCGAAGATGGGGTTTGTCTGTTGTAGAATCATTAGTACCAGCATAGTGTAATGCAATAAATAAAAAAAGAACCAGTAGAGATGCACAACGGCTCCCATGCTCTCATCCCTCCCATGTCCTTCATGTCTGCAGCGTGCTTGCTTGTTGCGTCTTCATTCCCACCCCCCACCATGGTCATTGTCCCTCCCATTCCCCTCGTCGTGTCTTGTTGCATCGTGGTCATCGCGGTTGTCCTCGAATCGAAGACTTGGAATAAACCCGAATAGGTCATGTGATTTCTTTCACATGTGTGTTGAACTTGAAACGAAAGTTCAAGTTCTTTCTTTCTAACATGCACAACCCAACGATCAACGCCAACAACCGCAACCGCAACCGCAACCGCAGACCCCACCGCGATGGTACAACGACCACCCCATGACGATGTGACACGTCCACCACCACCACCAAATGCATGCCAACAATCATCAAGCAACTGGGGATGAACCCGACGGTTCATCCCCCAAAAATCGTACGTCTTTTTGAAAAGAAGTATTTTCATATTGACTACATCTTTATCCAGACCCAGCCCCTTCCCCAATGACACAAGCCAACTTGGGAAGGCCCTAGCCTCATACACGGTGAGGACTCAGACGAAGGCAGGGAATGGGCTAACCATGCCCATCCCCAAAAATTGTATGTTTTTCTTAAATTAATCATTCAATTTTGCTCATCCTATTTAAAGACGACAGGCCTAACAACCCAAATGACAACCAAGAAGGACACGACGACACAACAAAAGGGATACAAACGAGAGCAGGGGATGGACTGCATAGCCCATCCCCTAATGTTGTATGTTTATTTAGTTTTTTGAAAACGCTCGTGTTTACTAACTACCACACCGCCAACACCATCACACAGTGGCCCACCACACCATCGAAACGATGGGCCAGGAGGGCCAGAAGGCAAACAACGACACCGCATCACAAGGAACACGACGCCGCAAGCACCACGCATCAACACCACTGAGAACAGCACGGAATACGAGAGGAGGGGTGGAGGGAGGATCGACACAAATAGGCAACAGGTGAGCGGACAAAGTACATCCACCGTATTTCATTTTTTCATATATTCATTTCTATTTAGCAGCACAACGCAAGAGAAAGGCACCGTCCACCCTTTGACACGGAAGTACGCCCACATGGCACACTTTCGTGTTCTGGCCCACCCCTACCTGCTGACAATGAAAAGTAAGTTCCGTGTGAGGACTAACGGCACAGGTGGGGCTGATCAGGCAGCCATGAGGACCAATAGCATAGGATAGCTAGCGTAGTACCTACCTTGTAGTAATATAAACAATATACATTTCATGAGTACTGGTATGCCCAATTGTAACCAAAATGGAAAGACATAGCACTGACTAGAGGACATGTGCTAAATGGGTGACCAGTACTATTGCATAACAAAGTCAGCACTCTATATAGCATTCCATAGCAATGTTAGTCCGCTCCACAACGACGTGTAGCACTCCGGATCAATCACCAATCAATCTATATTTGGTGCAGGAGATTATATACATAGGGACCTATGCTATATTACTATGGTGCTATATAGTGGTATGTAGCGGTCCCTAACCAGCACAAGAATTCCTGATGTTCAAGCCCCATTTAGTTTTGAGAGCTCTCACTTTCATATTGTACTAGTATCTGAAATTCGTTTGACTGTTTTTAACAAAGATATGTTGTTGTTATGGATCGGGTTCGGGATGAATGTGGGTTCTGGAAGGAGCATGGGAAAAAGAGCGGAAGCAGATCAGAACACGTTGGAAGAGCTTCAGAGTGGGAGGGAAGCAGAAAGGACTTGGCTTCAACTCGTGCGTTGTGCCCTCGTGCACACAGTGTCCTATTTCAGAAAACTGATCAGACAGAAAAGGAAACAAGGGGGAACCAAAGTCAATATTCAGACTGGAGATACAGGTGGAAACAACTAGATATATACTAAGTGTATGTTTCATCTGGAACAAGTCTGGAAAGACGGGGAATGGGGAACATGTGAAGAACTACATAAAATGATTAGAGAAACATAGGGGAACATGTGGAAGTCATTCCGAAGTCAGACCGGGAGCGGAGTGGAAGAGTCGGAACACATAGAAATCGTCGGAAGGCGCGGAAAATTGTTGGAAGCTGTGGGAGATGTTGGAAGCTGCAGAAAACATTGGAAGGTGTGGGAAAATGTTGGAAGCTTCAGAATGTGTGGCTGGTGACAGGAAAGACTTCTGGAAGGCTTGGGTGACAGAACAGGTGATGTCACAGTATGTGACAGTTGTACAGTACAAGTATTTATTGTGAATTCAAACTGTGGCTGATGTTGTGCAAGAGCAAGGTTGGCAAGGGTATGCCAACAGCAGGTTGGCCCTCTAAAAATAGTGTATTTTTGAAATTGAACTATATAATTATCATAATAGACCAGCTTCCTTGGCAAGTGAATAGAAATTTGATGTGTTCTGATTCAATAAATTCACTGGTGTATCACATTCTGTAATCTGAGGAAATATGAAAATGATACAGATGAATAAAAAAAAAATAGAAAAGGCTTACCACGCCACCACTTAATACAATGACTCGATCATAGTCAATAATTGTATTTAGCCGATGTCTAAATCTTCATGAGTTCAGGAGTGAAAAAAAACCTCTTATACATACGCAATTGTCAGAATAGTTGTGTTCTTAAATGCTGGTCCTCTGATTATATCTTGAATAGCTTTGTCTGTATCAAGATCAATAGCAGAAGTTGCTGCAATAAATGTCAGAAGAGGTCAAACAATATATAAAATAATGAATACCCTCATCTAAAACCAATATTTTTGCCTAAAGTAATAATATACTCAGATCAACTGTTTTTAAATTATAAATAATTTGACTAACCTTGCGTAACAATGCCCTTGCAAAGCACAAGAGCTGAGACTGTCCAGCTGAAAGAGATGAACCACCCTCTCGAACATATGTATCAAGTTTATCTGATAAAGCTTCAATGTACGTTTTCAAGTGAACCTAATAAGAATAAATAAGCAGATTTAGAATGCAACTATTAGGCCAACCTGATCCAAAGCTATCCAGATGTCAAAATCAGAATATTCTCCAGCTGGATCAATATTTTCTCTTATGGTTCCCTCAAATAAGTCAGGTGACTGTGGAACTATGGATAGAGCAGATCGTACTAAAAACTTTTTAACTTGCATTTCTATATCAATAAATAAACTCACAATTGTAAAGTCCAATTTTGGTAATATCAATGGTATCAATGTAGATTGACCCAGAAACTGGTTCAATTATACGAAATAGAGCCAAAAGCAGCTAATTTTCATTAGTCAAAAATAATATCAATAAAAAATTTCCTTACTGAGGATTTTCCTGCTCCAGTTCGACCACATATACCAATCTTTTCACCAGATTGCTAACAATTTGTTAATAACAAAGAATTGTTAAAAAACAAAATGCATCTTACAATTTGCAAAGAGATATTTTTTAGCACTAAATCCAATTCAGATTGATATTGAGTTGAGTAATTCCTTTAGAAAATGCTTGAGAGTGAGTATTTAATTGAGAAAAACATCTCACTGAAATTCAATTGCACCACTTTGAGGCCAGCTATTTTCAGGCCTCACATTTGAAATTTCGTATGGAGCTTCAGATTGCACTTGTATTTGATGAAGAATTCTCTCCACACTAACAATATTTTGTTCCACCTCACTTGCTGAGCGAACAACCCAATTCTAAATACATAATTTAGTGCAATTTATGGATCAAATATGAAGAGGCCCACCAGATATATCGTTGTACTCAAAGCAAATGACAACACAAGACCAGTGAGACCAGCATCAACTCCTACTGTAATCAGTGCTGACACTGCCAGAGATGCCACAATGAATATAATGAAGGCTCCAACAAACTCTAATCGAACAGCCAGCCAACGGTTTGCAGAAATGCTGGGGAGATAGCAGATTTGATTACTATCAACTCTCTTCTGGTTTGCCACAAGAAAAATGGATTCTTGATTGAATGCCCTAATTGTAGAAAGGCCTGTCAATGATTCTGAAAACCATGCAAAAATTGGAGAGCATGTGACTGCATCTAGCCGCTTAAGTTCTCGTGATGTGGCAAGATAGTATCTATTAATATGTTAGTGTTGTCAAAGTCCTTCCTCAACTAGGTGCATACCGCATGACTGTCAGATAGAACCAGGCCAGAGGAATGACAGAAAATAGAAATGAAGGAAATGTCATTCCAATCACAACAACAATGGAGAGAGATGCTGTTAATGTACGGAATAGACCATGAATGATCCGGGCCAGAACCTGATCAACAACATAGATATCGCGGGAGAAGAGGTTTAATATCCTGTAGTTGAATTAGCGGTGGTGCTCATGAACGATGATATCAACATACCGTCCTGACGGGGTTATTTCAAAGTAGCTTAAAGGGGCACGCATCAAAGCATTGAGCATCTAGAGATATTGAGCTCAAGGCCTACAGGTAGAAGAGGACTTACCGAATCATGGAGCCTTGTCGCACTCTGCAAAGCACAGTAAACCCACATAAAGATGGCCGATAATGCACCAAGAAGACTCGAAGAAAGCGCAAAGCTTCCGTATAAGATTAGGTACTTCACCATGCCTTCATTGTTCCCAGTTTCCCGGTTGTGTTCTCCCCAATAGCGTAGTGTGATGGTCGCAGAAACCGATGTGGCTTGCTGAGTAATTATCGCAAGCAAGAACACAGCAAATCCAAACTTTGACGCCGCTTGTACATATTGCTTATAGACACTGGTCTTGACCTGGCCTTGTTCTTGGTGCTCCTTCGAAAGGCCAACTGATTGCGATTGAAACTGAGCTGTCATTCTGCGAGCCTTCTGAAAGCTGTTTCTGTGCTTCAGCTTTTCAGCAAGAAGAGATGCATGGTCCTCCAATTTCAGAATCGCCTCTTCAGGTTCGCTATCGGGCGTTATTGTGCCACTGGTAAATGGCGTATTTGTTCCTGATGAGCCACTGGATGACTGATGTCCTTTGCTAAACGGAGGATCAATAAATACAACAGGTAACGTGGTCATCATCAACCTAAGACTTACACAAGCTTCGAAATTTCACTGTTCGGATTCGCGAGGAGGTTTTGGTATGACCCACGTTCCAGAATGATGCCACGTCGAACATACACCAAAGAATCGAAGTGTTTGATGAACGAGATGCCATTGGTCACCAGAATGCGCGCCTTCGTTGACAACAACCCCTCCGGACCGATAACATGATCTAATATCAACAGAGTAAGGTCAGGAAGTAGTAGTAAAGAATTGTTGCATACCAAATATGTGTCGAGCGACGTGGCTATCCACTGCTGCTAGACAATCATCCAATAAGATCCTTTATCAAGGGACAGCAAGGTCACGGGCTGTCGGCATAGCAAAAGTGGAAGCTCACAGATCAGCACGGGCGTAAACAGCACGGGCAAGAGCGATCCTTGCTCTCTGACCACCACTTAGCTAATAAAAGTTTAACTCAAGGCAGCAAGCAGTCCGTAACAAGATTCACCGTGATTCCTAACAACAATCAGAATCAGTAGAATCCTGGGTGCCAGAGAGTCATCATACCTTTCTCTCCAACCTCCGTCAAGTCACCATTGGGCATCAACGTCAAGTCCTGCGTAAGTGCACATCCTAGCAGACCGACAATCAATGGATATACTCAAAAGGGTCCTTCCACTATGTGTTACCTTTAATGACCAAATTGTAGAACGTCTCATCGTACTCATGGGAAAACAGGATATTATCGCGAATGGTGGCAGAAAGGATCCTAGGTCAATTGTCAATCCAATCAATTAAGGAAGCGGGTCATGGTCTTTACCATGGATTTTGAGGAGCATACGCAACAGTCCCATAAACCAGGACTTCTCCCTCTCGTCGGGTCATTTCTCCAATGATTGCAGACAGAAGACTTGACTGGGGCACAAATTGGTTAATTTGTATATCAGAGAGCGATCCTAACTCACCTTTCCAGCTCCGACCCTTCCCA
>Ga0307508_10002779_pt1 | contig 18214 bp, 17 predicted proteins | sample 9_EM_MG_FD_203089 | JGI IMG/M metagenome (GOLD analysis project Ga0307508, IMG submission 203089) | Populus trichocarpa ectomycorrhiza microbial communities from riparian zone in the Pacific Northwest, United States - 9_EM | ecosystem: Host-associated > Plants > Roots > Unclassified | place... | reverse complement strand
AGAGTCACGACAGTCGCTGCGGCTGTCGCATATGCGAGAATCTTCCGCGTCACGTCACTACGCTACCGTGTCGGCGCTACCCCGCAGCTCCACAAACACTTGCCGGGCTGGGGATTCGTCCGGCGTACGGGTGAAATGCGTGGTTTGCCCGCCACGTCGTGGCACCTTCAATGCAGCATTCAGCAGTGAGCGGCAATGGTCCTCGTAGTTTGAGAACGAATGTTCTTGACCGATCGTTCTCAAACGGTTAGCTTGGGCGAATGGGCAGGCCACGGGGATTCGACGAGGACGAGGTGGTGCGCGCGGCGGTGGCGTTGTTCGCCCGCCGCAGCTACGACGGCACGTCCGTCGACGACCTGGTGACACACCTGGGCGTGCATCGCGGCAGCCTCTACAAGACGTTCGGCAGCAAGCGCGGGCTCTATCTGCGGGCGCTGCGCCGGCACATCGACCACGACGTGGCCGCGCTCGCCCAGACGATCGCGGCCGGGGGATCGGCCGAGGAGGTGCGCCGGGTGCTCGCCGCCGGCCACGATCTCGGCCTGCTGTTCCTGGCGATGGTCGAGCGGGCGCCGGCCGACGCCGAGGTGGCGGCCGAGACGACCCGCGCGCTCGGGCTGCTCGACGACGCGACCGAGTCGGAGCAGGTCACCAATCAGGCGATCGGGCTGCTGCTGCGGGGCCGCACGACAGCGGTGCAGCAGCGCACCCTGGAGGGGGTCGGGTAATGGCACGGGTAAGCGTCGACGACGGCGACCTGGTGGTCGACGTCGAGGGGATGGACAAGCTCTGGGCGCTCAAGAGCCGGCTGACGATTCCGCTGGCCAACGTCCGTGGCGCGACGGCCGATCCGGGGATCGTGCGGGAGGGCAAGGGGATCCGCGCCCCGGGCACATATGTGCCGGGGGTCATCGTGGCGGGGACGTTCCACGACGACGGCGAGCGGGTCTTCTGGGACGTGCACGACTCCGCCAAGGCAGTGGTGATCCAACTCGCCGACGAGCACTATGCCCGGTTGGTGATCGAGGTCGCGGACCCGTCGTCGACGGTCGACATGATCGAGGGCGCGCTGGGCGGCCGCCACTGACGAGGGCGGCCGCCCATAGGCCGAGCCGGTCAGGCTAGGCGGAACGATTGTGCGGCGGTGCCGTTGCAGGTGTACTGCACGAGTTGGACACCATCTGTTGTGGACGCCGATGGGACGTCCAGGCACTTGCCGCTGTTGCGGTTGACGAAGTGGTAGTAGCCGCTGCCCTCGGCGACCGGCTGCCACTGCTGGTTGGTGCCGCCGCTGTAGGTCCAGGTCTGGATCGGCGCACTGTCCGCTGTGGACACGTTGGTCACGTCGAGTGCCTGGGCGCTGTTGCCGCGGTTGTTGATCCGGACGTATCCGCCGCTTGTCGTCGCGAACTGGTACTGCTGGGCGGTCGTGCCGTTGCAGGTGTACTGCTGGATCGCCGTGCCGTTCGTGGTGCCGGCGGCGCGGGCGTCCACGCACTTGGCGCTGTTCTTGTTGATCACCTGGTACCAAGCCGCGGGGTCGATCGGCCCGGTGGTGGGCGTCGTCGTCGGGGGCGTTGTCGGGGGCGTGGTCGTCGACTGGCCGCCCAGCCAGCGGATGCCGTTGATCAGCCACTGGTTCTGCTGAGCACTGGCGAACGTGGACGACGTACGCGTGTTGGTGTCGTAGTTCATGCCGTTGTGGCCGAAATTGGCGTACAGCATCTTGTAGTTTTTGTTGGTCCACATGATCGGGTAGAAACCGCTGGTCCACTGCTGGTTGGGATCAGTGCCGACCGGGAAGCTGCTGGCGTCGATCGAGGTCAGGATGTCGATGTCCGGGTTCTGCCGCAGGTCCTTGGACCAGGAATACCACTCGCTGACCGCGGACGGGATAGTGGCCGCCAGCCCCGCGGTGGACGGGTGGGTGCGGTCCTCGATCTTCAGCGTCTCGGCGGTCGGGCCCCAGGTGTTGGTCTGGAAGTTCCCCGAGCCGAGAAACGTGTTGTAGTACCAACTCCACGAGTTCGCGTCGGTGGTGAACGCGCTCACGTGGAAGCCCAGCCAGGCGCCGCCGTTCTGCATGTAAGTCTGGAACGCGGCGCGCTGGGCGGTGGGCGGCGAGTCGTCCAGAAACATGATCACCTTGTACTGGGCCAGGTTGCTGGCGTTGAGCCGGCTCCAGTCGGTGGTCGCCTCCCAGGTGAAGCCGTTCTGGGCGCCGGCCTGCGGAAACCACTGCAGGGCTTCCTTGTCGAAGTCAATGTGCGCCGCGTCCCAGGTCCCGTTGTAGAAGGCGAGGACCTTGAAGGGCGGGTCGGCGGCCTCGGCGGGCCGGACGGCGAGGCCGATTGCCGCGATTACGGCCAAACCGGAAAAAGCTGCCATCGTACGTCTAAAAAGTCTCTTGGGCACGGGACATCCTTGGGCTGTGGGACGGTGGGGAAGCGCGCGCCGCTTGCGTCACATCTTCGGTTATCGATGGCCGAGCCCACAAGGTTAACAGTCCTAATAGTTAAATTAAGTTAGGAACACTCCGCGGCGGCCGTGTCGGCCGGTATCGATTGGGCCGCCCGGCGGTCATGATCGTGAAAAAGAATCAAGTAGGATTCGGTTATGTCATGGAAGGCAAGCGCCAGACACGGCGTACGCGAGGCGCCCGCAGGGCTTGCCCTCCTGCAGGACTTGCTGAACACACGATCGACCATGTCGTACGGTGCTGATCTGCTCGCATTGCCCGACGACGCCCAGCGCTGGCTCACAGATGCGCTGGCCATGTGGTCCCGGGTGGCCGGCCTGCCCGCGCCCGTGCTGCTGCTGTCGTCGACCGATCTGCGCTCGCTGCGCCGGCTGCGGACGACGTTCGAGGGAGTGATCATGGCGGGCAGCCGCAACGTCGAGCCGGACGGCGCGCTGCCCCCGGCGGACGTCCCGGTCAGCCTGGTCCCGGACGCCGACGGCTGGGTGCGGATGGTGCCCGCCGGCCGCGGCACCCGGTGGCTGGCCTCCGCGCTCTGGTCCGAGGCGCTGCTGGCCCAGCAGGCCGGGCTGTGGCCCCGGCTCAAGCTGTGCCACAACGTCGACTGCCGGGCCGCGTTCTTTGACACCTCGCGCAACAACAGCGGGGTCTGGCACGACGTGAGCACCTGCGGAAACACGGCTAACCTGCGGGCGTTCCGGGAGCGCAAGCGCCTGCTGGGCGGCAGCAACGGCCAGCTGCCCCGCCCCACGGTGCAACGCCCCGACCGCCCCGAAATGCGCTGACCCGCTCCGGCCGGGAACCAGAACGGCTCGACCGGCGACTATGGGGGTATGGCGTGTGAGCGGTGGCGCGAGATGCTGTCTGCGCAGCTGGACGGCGAGGACGACCCGGCCGACCGGGAACGGGTGGACGAGCACCTGGCCGGCTGCGCCGGTTGCCGGGAATGGCTGGATCGGGCGGCGACGGTCAACCGGCTGACCGGAACGGCCGCAGTCGCCGATATGCCCGACCTGACCGCGGCCATCCTCGCGGCACTGCCATCGCGCGCGGAGACCCCGGCGCGGGCGGGGCGGCTCCGGCGGATGGCGGCCTGGGTGCGCGCACGCCGAATCACCCCGCCCGGCTGGCTGACCCGTGGCCGGGTGGCAGCCGCCCTCTATCTCGGGTTGGCCGCGATCGGGGCGGTGCAGCTGATCCTCGGGCTCGGCCAGGTCGGCGGCGGGGAGAGCGCCGAGCACGTGCACACCGGTGTCGACGCCTCGGCCGGCCACCTGTGGCACGAGTCGGCCGCGTGGAACGTCGCTGTCGGCGCTGGCTATCTCTTCATCGCGCTGCGGCGCAACCGGCCGACCGGACTGGTGCCGATGCTTACCGCGTTCGTCGCGATGCTCCTGCTCCTCTCGGTCAACGACCTGACCGCCGACCGGGTCGACGGCACCCGGCTGGTCAGCCACGGTTTCGTGATCCTTGGATATCTGCTGATCGTGGCGCTCTCCCGGGTCGCGCCCGAGACCGCGCGGCCGCCCGGCGCGCGTCTGCACAGTGGGTCGGGCTGGCGGGTCAGTTTCGACGACGGCGTGGAGCCGGTCGAGCCCACGCCGCTCCCGCCGGCACTGCGGCTGGTGCCGCGCGGTCCGATGACAGCCGGGTTGGCCGCGCTGGACGGAACCGGGTTGGATCGGGCCGGTTTGGACGGGGCCGCCGGGTTGGGCAGGGTCGGGGTGGACGAGGCCGCCGGGTTGGACGAGGCCGGGTTGCAGCGGCGCCGGGCGGCCTAGACGCGGTCGCGTTGGTCAAGCTTTGCTGATTCCGGCGCTTGGGCAAAGAAAACCGGCCCGCGCGGTAGGCGGGCCGGGTCGGTTGGGTCAGCGGGTCGGCGGGCGGACCGAGAGCTCGCGCCACTCGTCCGGGCCCACCAGCGTGGCGCGCACTGCGTCGAGCGCCTGCTCCTCGCTGTCGTACTCGAAGAAGTGCGAGACCCCGTCGGCGCCGCCGGCGCGCCGTTCGACATACCACTGGTTGCCGCTCGTGCGCAGGTAGACATCCTTCCGCGCGATGCGTCCCCACTTGCCGTTCCACCAGTGTTTTCGCTGTTCCATGGCGGCACCCTATCGAACATCTGTTCGAAGGATGTGCCGCCCCGGTGATCTTTTCACCGGGCGAGCGAACTCACCCGCCCGGCGAAAGCGAAGGTCAGCGCTCCGGGGGCCGATTCCGCCCGAGAACGTCGTTGGCCGCGCCGGGGGGCACCTGGCCGCGGAGCAGCGCGTCGCGGATCTCGGTCAGCAGCTGGACCTCTTCGCTCGGCGCCTCGGACGGCGGCTCCTCGCCGCGCTTGCGCCGCTCGGCCAGCTGGTTGAGCGGGAAGACCACGAGGAAGTAGAGCACCGCCGCGGTGATCAGGAACGTGATGATCGCGTTCAGGAACGAGGCGTAGTCGAAGGCCACCTTGCCGACGTGCCAGGCGCCCGCGCCCACGCCGGAGTCGCCGCCCATCAGCTGGATCAGCGGCTTGATGAAACCGGTGGTGAACGCCGTGACGACCGTCGTGAACGCGGCGCCGATCACGATGCCGACCGCGAGGTCGACGACGTTGCCCCGCATGATGAAGTCTTTGAAGCCCTTGAACATAGACGAAGCCACGATCAACTCCTGCACTTGAAGGCCGAGGGTCGACGGCAGCGTTGCCCGCGACCGCTCGCGACAAACTACGCCGAGTGGATCGAGTTGCGAAGAGACCCGGGCTCAGTCGAGCGCTGGCTCCTGTGCATTGACCGCTTCGTCCACGGTCGGGTAGGTGCGCAGCACCTCGACTAGGCCGCTGACCTCGAGGATCCGCAGCACGCCGCGCTGCGGGGCGGCCAGCCGCACCGTGCCGCCGGCGTCGTCGGTGCTGTTTTTGGCCCGGACGAAGACCGACAGCCCGGTGGAGTCGCAGAACGACACCTCCGCCAGGTTGAAGACCAGGCGGGTGCGGCCCCTCTCCAGCAGGTCGCTGATCTGGTCCTGGAGCTGCGGGGCGGTGGCCATGTCGAGCTCGCCGGCCACCGACACGACGACCATGTCGCCGCGCTGTTCCGTTTGTACCGTCAGGGACATTCAGGACCTCCAGTTATCCAGCAGACGGTACTCCACGGAGCTGTCGCCACGCAGGACGGGCGGGCGCCGCGGAGGTCCCCGAATTTAGTTGGCCTACGGCAAGTACCGCCGCCCCTGATGGTAGGGGTTCGCCCGATCGCCCGGCTATGCCGGGGGGCTTGACGCCACCTATTCGCTCAGTGAATAGTGTGCGGCATGTCCACCCCGTACGTATTGCTCGGGTTGCTGGCGGGCGGCCCACGGCACGGCTATGACCTGAAGCGGGCGCACGACGACCGCATGCCCCGGGCCAAGCCGCTCGCCTTCGGTCAGGTCTACGCGACCCTGGGCCGGCTCGAGCGGGACGGCCTCGTCGAGGAGTCCGGCCAGGACCGCGACGGTGGCCCCGACCGCACTTCGTACGTGCTGACCGACGCCGGCCGGGCCAAGCTCGATGAGTGGCTCGCCGCGATCGAGCCGCCCGCGCCGTTCGTCACCAGCGCCCTGTTCAGCAAGGTGGTGGTCAGCCTGCTCGCGGCGGACATCGAGCGCGCCCGCGGCTATCTGGTGGCCCAGCGCGCCGCGCACACCGACCGGCTGCGCGAGCTCACGGCAGCCAAGACCGCGCCCGACGCATCCGTCGGGGACGTCGTGGCGGCCGACTTCGCTATCGCCCATCTCGACGCGGACCTGCGCTGGCTGCAGACCACGCTGCTGCGCGTCGCCGACCTGGACCGAGAGGTACACCCATGAACGCGCTGCTCAGCGCAACCGGGATCAGCAAGGCCTACGGCCGGACGCCCGCCCTGGCCGGCGTCGACTTCGAGATCGGCGAGGGCGAGATCGTCGCCGTCACCGGGCCGAGCGGCTGCGGCAAGTCCACCCTGCTGCACTGCCTGGCCGGGATCCTGCGAGTCGACGCCGGCACGGTCAGCTACCGCGACCAGGACCTGGGGCTGTGGTCCGAGGCCGCAAGATCCAAGCTGCGGCGTACGGACTTCGGCGTGCTGTTCCAGTTCGGCCAGCTGGTGCCCGAGTTGACCGCCGCCGAGAACGTCGCCCTTCCGTTGCTTCTCGCCGGTTCGGGGCGGCGAGAGGCACGGCAGACGGCGTTGCTGTGGCTGGGGCGCTTCGGCGTCGACGAGCTCGCCGACGCCCGGCCCGGCGCGATGTCCGGCGGCCAGCAACAGCGCTGCGCAGTTGCCCGGGCGATGGTCACCGAGCCGCGGGTGCTCTTCGCCGACGAGCCGACCGGCGCGCTCGACGTGCTCACCGGCGAGCAGGTGCTGACCGAGCTGGTGCAGGCCGTGCGCCTGCAGGGCACGGCGGTCGTGCTGGTCACCCACGAGGCCCGGATCGCGGCGTACGCGGATCGCGAGGTCGTGCTCCGCGACGGCGTCGTCGATCCGAGCGGGCTCGGCCTCGGGATCGGCTCGTGAAGCCGGCCACGCTGGCCCGGCTCGCCCTCGCCGGCAGCCGCACGGACACGTTGCGGGTGATCTTCACAGCGGCCAGCAGCGTCCTGGCGGCCGTCACCCTGCTGGCCGCCGCAACGGTGGCCGCCGTGGCGGAGGCGGGCGGCGACGACCCCGTGGTGCACCGGTACCGCCCGGCGCTGCTCGCCGAGGACGGGCTGCGGCCCGGGGTGGCCCTTACGCTGCTTCTGCTGGCGATCCCGGTGCTGGCCCTGGCCGGGCAATGCATCCGGTTCGGCTCGCCGGCCCGCGACCGGCGGCTCGCCGCGCTGCGCCTGTCGGGCGCGACGCCGGCGCAGGCAGTGCTCATCGCGGCGGGGGAGACCGCGGTGGCCGCGCTGCTCGGGTCGGTGAGCGGGCTGCTGATCTACTTCGTCGCGCGCTGGGCCCTCGACAGCCCGGACGCGAACGGGCAGCGGGGGCTGCCCACGGACGTCCTGCCGCCGTACCCGACGATGGTCTTGATCTTGCTTTTGGTGCCGGTGACGGCCGCGCTGGCCGGAGCGTTCCTGCTGCGTAAGGTCATCATCACGCCGCTCGGTGTGGTGCGCCGGGTGCGCGAGAAGGCGCCGTCGGTGCTGCCCGGTGTCCTGATCATCGCGGGCGTCTTCCTGCCGATCCTGCTCCGCCCGTCCACGGACCGACTGCTCCGGATCTTCAAGGACGTCAACCCCACCTTGGTCGCGGCGGGCGTGGTGCTGATGATTCTGCTGGCCATCCTCGGTGTGCTCGTCGGCACGGGCTGGATCTCGCACACGACCGGCCGGCTGCTCGTACGCTTCGGCAGCCGCCCCGCCACCCTGCTCGCCGGTCGCCAGCTCATGGCCGACCCGTGGAGCGGCAGCCGGCTCTTCTCGGCGTTGCTGGCCTCGGTCGTGGTCGGCGCCGGGGTGCTGGCCTTCAAAGCACAGCTGCTGACTTCGCTGCTGGCGACGGAGGATCAGCCGGGAGTGGTCGAGGACGACACCCGCGTCGCGTTCTTCACCAACGCCCTCAATCTAACCAGCGCCGCGGTCGACATCGGCGTACTCATCGCCGCGGTGGGCATCCTGGTGGCGCTGGCCGAGGGCATCGTCTCCCGGCGGCGGGCCTACGCAGCGCTGGTCGCCACCGGGGTGCCACGCCGGACGCTGGCCGAAGCCCTCGCCTGGCAGACGGTCACGCCACTGATCCCGGCGACGCTGATCGCGCTGACGGTCGGCGTCGGCCTGATCCGCTCGACCATGGGGACAACCATCAGCCCCGGCGGAACCGGCGAGTGCCTCGGCACGCCCGAGCAGTGCGCGGACCCGCACTCGCCGCTCTGGCATTACAGCGAGCCCGTCACGATCGCGGTGCCCATGCCGTTCAGGGATCTCGCCCTGCTCGGCGGGGGCACCCTAGCGATCATGCTGCTGGTCGTCGGCGCTGGCTGGCTCTTCCTACGGATGAGCACCGACGTCGAGGAACTGCGGGTCGGTTAGGCCAGCCGGTAGCTAGGCCAGGCCGAGGATGTCCAGGGTCCAGGCGGTCGCGAACGCCTCCTCTCGCCAGGAGTCGTAGCGACCGCTCGGTCCGCCGTGGCCGGCGCCCATCTCGGTCTTGAGCAGGTATGACCCCTCCGGCGCCACCGCACGCAGCCGGGCGATCCATTTCGCCGGCTCGTGGTAGAGCACGCGGGTGTCGTTCAGGCTGGTCACGGCGAGGATCGCGGGATAGCGGACGTTCGCGATGTTCTCGTAAGGGCTGTAGGACTTCATGTACGCGTACACGTCCGCCGACTCGATCGGATTGCCCCACTCCTCCCACTCCGTGACGGTGAGCGGGAGCGACGGGTCCAGGATGGAGTTGAGCGGGTCGACGAACGGCACCTGCGCGACAATTCCGGCGAACGCCTCGGGCGCGAGGTTGGCGATCGCGCCCATCAGCAGGCCGCCGGCCGAGCCGCCGCGTGCGACGATCCGGTCCGCGGTTGTCCACGAGCTCTTGACCAGCTGCTGGGCGCAGGCCACGAAGTCGGTGAACGTGTTCTTCTTCGCCAGCATCTTGCCGTTCTCGTACCACCGGCGACCCATCTCGCCGCCGCCCCGGACGTGCGCGATGGCGTAGACGACGCCGCGGTCCAGCAGGGACAGGCGCGGGATCGAGAAGTACGGGTCGATGCTGTGCTCGTACGAGCCGTAGCCGTACAGCAGCAAGGGCGCGGTGCCGTTGCGCGGGGAACCCTTGCGGCACACGATCGAGATCGGCACCCGGGTGCCGTCGTCGGCGACCGCCCACTCGCGGAACTGGTCGTAGTCGTCGGCGTCGTACCCACCGAGCACCGGCTTCTGCTTGCGCAGCGTCATGGTCCGGGTGATCAGGTCTACGTCGTAGATCGACTCGGGGGTGACCATCGACGTGTACGAGATCCGCACCGAACTGGTGTCGTACTCGGGGTTGCCGGCCAGCCCGACGCTGTAGAGCGGCTCGGGGAACTCCATGTCATAGCTGTCCGTGCTGCCGTCCGCCATCACCCGCAGCCCGGTGAGCCCGTCGCGGCGCTGCGAGACGACGATGTGCCGGACGAACGCGTCGACCGACTCGAGCCGGGTGCCGGGCTGGTGCGGGATCAGCTCGACCCAGGTGCCGGGGTTGTCCACCGATGTGTACGAGACCGCGAAGTCCTCGGCGTTCTCGTTGTGCAGGATCAGGAACCGGTGGCCGTGATGCTCCACCGAATACTCCACGCCCTGCCGGCGCTCGCGGATCACGGCGGGCTCGGCCGTCGGGTCGGCGGCCGCGATGACCCGCACCTCAGAGGTCATCTTGCTCTGCGCGTCGATCATGATGAACTTCTCGCTGCGGCTGAGCTCGACACCCACCCAGTAGCGCTCGTCGGGCTCCTCGAAGACGATCACGTCGTCGGCGGCCGGCTGCCCGACCATGTGCCGCCATACCCGATGGGGTCGCCACGCCTCGTCGACGGTGATGTAGAAGAGCGCCGAGGCGTCGGCGGACCAGGCACTGCCGTACGCCGTGTCGGGGACCTCGTCGGCAAGCACCTCGCCGGTCCGCAGGTCCTTGACCTTGAGCGTGAAACGCTCGTCGCCGTCGAAGTCGGTCGAGTAGGCCAGCCAGTGCCCGTCAGGGCTGACGTCGAAGGTGCCGAGCGAGAAGAACTCCTTGCCCTCGGCGAGCGCGTTCCCGTCGAGAAGCACCTCCTCGCCGGTCTTGTCCTCGGGCGGGTCGACCTCGCCCGGCTTGACCGCGACCCGGCACTGGATGCCGTACTGCTTGCCCTCCTCGGTCCGCGTGTAATACCAGTAGCCGCCCTTGCGGCTGGGGACCGAGAGGTCGGTCTCCTTGGTGCGCCGCTTGATCTCGTCGAAGACGGTCTGCTGCAGCCCGACCAGATGCTCCGTCGCCTTTTTCGTCCAGGCGTTCTCCGCCTCGAGGTAGGCGAGGGTCGCCGGATTTTCCTTCTCGGCGAGCCAGGCGTATTCGTCTGTGACGGTGTCGCCGTGGAAGGTGCGCTCGGCGGGCACCTGGCGGACCGTGGGCGGGGTCTCGGGCAGTTCGGTGGTCACCTGGCCAGGTTACCGGGCGGTCGTGGACGCGCCGACGCTGTTCATCCTCCCTGTGGAAAACTTCGTCCACCGCGCTCGTTCGAACATGTGTACGATGTGCCAGAGTGGACGATCTTCAGGGTGCGCGCCGTATCGAGCCGGTCGAGCCCGAGGTGGTTCAAGCTCTGGGCCGGGCGCGGCCAAGGGCCGGGCAAAGGCTTTCGGGCAAAGGCTTCATGTCGGGGATCGCTTGGGGAGGGCCGATGACTGTCTTGTTTGCCTCTTCCAGGGGTTTGGTATGAGTGCTCCGCTTCCCGAGCGCGCGCCCCTGCTCCGGGCGCTGATCGACATCTGCGGGCCGGATTTCGCGCGCCGGGCGGGGCTGGCCGACGCGGTTGCGGGGCGGCTCGCGAGCTTCGTCGCCGGGCCCGCCACGACCGGCGCCGTCGTCGACACCATGCGGCTGGCCGCCAATCGTGGGCTTGCGGTCGTGCCCCGCGGCGCCGGCACCAAAATCGACTGGGGCCGGCCCCCGCTCGGCGTCGACCTGCTGCTCGACACCGGCCGGCTGGCCGGGGTCTGGGACCACCGCCCGGCCGGGCTGACCGCGGAGGTCGGCGCCGGCACGCCGGTCCGGGCGGTTCAGGCCGCCCTGGCGCTGCGGGGCCAGCGTCTCGCGGTCGACCCGCCGTCGGCCGACGCCACCATCGGCGGCATGCTCGCGTTGAACGAGTCCGGCCCGTTACGGCACCGCTTCGGCACCCCCAATGAGCAGGTCAATCGCGTCAGCTATGTGGACTTGGACGGCACGCCGGGCGAGTCCGACGGGGAGGACGGTCGCCCGGGCATCGCCGAGATCGAGGGCGTGCTCGTCTCGGCCAACCTGCGGCTGGTGCCCCTGCCGGCGGCCCGGCGCTGGGTCATGGCCTCGGTGTCCACGCCTCTGCAGGTGCACAACCTGGTCGAGGAGGCGCTGGAGCAGGAGGTGGACCCGAGCGCGATCGAGGTCGACCTGCCGACCCCGGCGGCGCGGTCGCCCGAGCAGCCGCCGGGTTCGCTGGCAGTGCTGCTGGAGGGTGGCCCGACCGCGGTCGACGAGCGGGCCGGCAGGCTGGCAAAGGCGCTGGGCGACGGCGTGGCGGTGGCAGAGATCGCTCCACGTTGGTGGGGTCGATACCCTTTCGGGCCGTCGGACGTGGCGTTGCGGATCGCGGTGCCGATCGCGGATCTGCACGCGGCGGTCTACGCGCTGCGGGACGCCACCCGTGGCCCGGTGCCGGTGCGCGGATCGGCCGGCATCGGGGCGGTGCACGCGGTGCTGCCCGGCGACCTGTCGCCAGACCGGGTCGAGGCCGTGTTGGATACGGTGCGCAGCGTGCTGATGGCCCGAGGCGGCCGGGCGGTCGTCATCGCGGCGCCGCCGGAGATCGCCCGCGAGGTCGACATGGCCGACCCTCGCGACCTGTTCTGACCGCACCCCCTGGCAGCAGTCGCAGGAGGTCTAGCGTGCTCGCGCTGCACCTGCTCCAGTCCGCGCTGGGCACGTCAACACGCCGCTGACGCAGGAGGTCCTGGCCGACACGAAGTGGGCGGACGGGCCTGTGCAACGGGCGACTTATCGCGTCGCTCCAGGCAACCCACCCGACCGGCGTAACGCGTGAGAAGTTGCTTTAGGGGTACGCGCGAGCTGGCTTGCTAAAGCAATCCTCCTGCGTTAAGGGTGGGAGGCGGCCTGAAGGAGACAGTCCCATGCCGATCAACGCGGAGCGCCTACCGACCACCGCCTGGCTTGGCGGCCAACCCGTCACTCGCTCGGAAATTCTCGCCTGGGAGGCGCGGCGCGCAGCGAAGGCGCTTCAGCGCCTCGGGGGGTTGCTCCCGGAAGGCGATGTCGAACCGCGTCGCGAGGCGGTAGTGGAGGCGAAGCTGGCCCTGGGCCGCGCGGGGATCGAACGCCGCCTCGAACGTGAGGTCCGCTTGTCGGACCGCGCGACGGGAGTTGTCGCCCGGCTCTCCGGCACGCGCCGGCGGGTGTGCCAGGTTGGGATCTTCGTAGCGGGCCGCGCAGTAGCCGAGCGCCTGCCGGCCTGGTACATGGAGCGAGCAGAGGCGAACGACGAGGCCGCGTTCCTGGCGGCCTGCCCGGACCACCACATCTTCCGCCTGACGCGTCGATCGCGGCCCACCGTTGGCATGTGGCCTGCGAGTTCTCCCAATGGGTTGAAGCTGCTGCCGCGAGCGTGCACTGAAGCACGGAGCCACGATTTCGTGCGGGTGCCGCATAGCGCAGCGCCAAGGCTGCGTTCAGTTCGGCCGAGTTGCCGTGACGCCTGCAACGGCAATGTCGGCAATGCGTTCCAGGAAGAGGTTGTCCACGGGTTCGCGAGTCATGAGCAACCTGAAGTGGATCGGCGCGATGAACGTTTCCAGCAGCAGGCGGCTGTCGACGGAGGCAGGGAGCTCGCCTCGAACCATCGCTCGTTCCACCAGGATCCGGCACTCGTCGTAGCGGGCCGTCCAGAACTGGCTTCGGGTCAGCGCGGTATCGCTGTCGTCGGCATTAGCAGCCAGGGTCCGCATGAGCGCCTCGCCCAACGGAGAGGTGCCGTAGTCGACAAGTTCCTGCCCCAAGGCGACCAGGTCCCCGCGCACAGAGCCGGTGTCGGGGGTCTTGAGCAGCTCGGCACTGTACCCGACCATCGCGTCGAGGATGAGCCGTTCGCTGGTTTTCCAACGCCGGTAGATTGAGGTCTCGTGCACTCCTGCCCGCGCGGCCACCTCGGCGATGTTCAGTCCCTCAGGGCCGGACTCTGCAAGCAGTTCCAGGGTTGCCGTCAACACAGCCGAGCGCACCTTGGCGCTCCGTCCGCCCGGGCGTCGGCGAATCGACTCGGTAGTCATAAACGAAACCTTAAAGCAAGGGTCTTGCGTCTGCTTGAACCGCCCACAACCCCCTGATGCAGGACATATGCGTTAATGGCGTGGTGGCGTCGCGCAGGTAGAAGCGTCGCTGTCAGTGGTAGGCGGGTTCGCGCGCGGCAAGAGCATCGGCGGCCTTGTGCCGGCCGAACTCGGCCAGCGACCCCACCGCGTAGGTCAAATATGCGAACTGACCCAGCTGGTTGACGCCCGTGAGCGCGAGCTGCTGCGCCGACAACCGACGGGGCAGCAACGGCGCGCCCGCCCCCAGCGTCACCGGCGCGAGGCCGACGATGATCTCGTCGAGCAGCCCCTGGTCCGCGAACTCGCCGACGAGGTCGCCGCCGCCGACCAGCCAGACGTTCCGGCCCTGAGCCGCGACCACCATCGCCTCGTGCACCCGCCGGACGTCGCCGCTGACCATGAAGATGTTGGCGTCGGGCACCAGCGCCAGCTCCCGGTGCGTGAAGACCCAGCAGGGCTTTTCGCCGTACATCTCGTGCCAGTTCTCCGGCTCCTCGAGCAGGTTGTCGTTCTTGAGCACCCACTCGTAGGTCGTCGCGCCCATCGCGAACGCGCCGACGCCGGCGAAGAACGCTCCGAACGGGTTGTCCGTCCCCTCGTCGACCTCGAACAGCCAGTCGAGCGAATTGTCCTGATCCGCGATGAAGCCGTCGAGGCTGGCCGCCGTGTAGTACTGAGTCTTCGCCACGACGATCACGATGCCACGCCGGGGGCGACAAAAGGGTGGAATCGGGCGTGATGGTCAGGCCTCGGGCGCACCCACCCGATACGTCAGGTAGCCGAACTCGCCCCGCTTCTCCAGCTTTTCCAGGGACAGCCGGGACGATCCGATCCGCCGGGGCAGCAGCGGCGCCCCCGCACCCAGGGCCACCGGCGCGATCCCGAGGATGATCTCGTCGAGCAGCCCGGCGTCGGCGAACGCGCCCGCCAACTCGCCTCCACCGACCAGCCAGACGTTCTTGCCCGCCGCCGCGCGCATCATCGCGTCGTGCACCGGCCGCACGTCGCCCTGGACGAAATTGAGGGTGGCCCCCGGAATGGGGGTGAGCTGGCGATGGGTGAACACCCAGGCGGGGGTCTCGCCGTAGTAATCCGCCCACTTCAGCGGCTGATCGAGCAGCTGATCGTGCTCCAGCACCCACTCGTAGGTCGTCGCGCCCATCGCGAACGCCCCCACATCGGCGAAGAACTCGGCGAACGGATTGTCGGCCGCGCCGCCGCCGATCTCGAACAGCCAGTCGAGCGAATTGTCCTGATCCGCGATGAAGCCGTCGATGCTCGTCGCGGTGTAGTACTGGGTTTTCGTCATGCCCAGGACCCTGCCACCACCCCCTGACAAAAACGTCAGGCGTCGTTGCGCAGGACCAGGATCGCGATGTCGTCGCGGGGTTCCTCGACCGAGAAGTTGATCGTCGTCGAGCGCAGCCGGGCCGCCATCACGTCCGCCGGATAGCCGGCCAGCGGGGCCGCCGCATCGCGCAGCCGGCCGGAGCCGAAGAGCTCGCGGCCGCGCCGCCTTTCTGTCACACCGTCGGTGTAGAAAATCAGCGAGTCCCCGGGGAACAGGGTCACCCCGACATCCGGGGAGGAGATCGTCTCGAGGAGGCCCAGCGCCGTGCCACCTTCCCCCACAAAGGACGTCTTGCCGTCCGCGCGCACCAGCACCGCCCGGTCGTGGCCGGCCAGGTGCAGACAGACCTCGAGGGTCTTGTCGGGCTTCTGGATGACCGACGCCATGGCCAGCGTGCAATACCTTCCGCCGCCGCGTTGCACCAGCGTGCGGTTCACCCGGCAGAGGATCTCGCCCATCGGCTTGCCGTCGTCCACCAGGATCCGGATGACGTCGCGCACCAGCCCGGTCACGGTGGCCGCCTGCACTCCCTTGCCGCTCACGTCGCCGACCACGACGATCCAATGATCGTCAACCGACGGCACAACGTCGTAGAAGTCGCCGCCGACCTCCGAGCCGGTGGGGACGTATTCGGCGGCGAAACCGATGCCCTCGACGCGCGGCAGCGCCGGCGGCAGCAGCGAGGCCTGCAGGGTCCGGGCGATCTTGCGGCGTTCGTCGTGGATCCGGGCGTTGTCGATGGCCAGCGCGGCCCGGCGGGCGACGTCCTCCAGCACCGCGACCTCGTCGGCGTCGTGCCGGTGCTTGAGGTGCCGGCCGACGGCGAGGGTGCCGAGCGGCTGGCCGCGCGCGACCAGCGGCACCGCGAAGCCCTCGGAGGCGCCGAGCATGATCTGGGTGCCGAGCCGGGAGGCGTCGTCGAGCCGGGCCAGGATCGAGTCGGGCCCGGTCTCGGCGAGCCGGGCATAGAGCGCGACCAGCGCGCTCTCGTCGGCGTGCGTGGCGGCGGCCAGCTGCAGCCGGCCCCAGGCGTCGGTCGTGTGCACCGCGCACCACTGGCCCAGCCGCGGCACCACCAGCTGCGGGATCAGGGCCATCGTCAGGTTCACGTCGAGCGACTGGGCGAGCAGCTCGCTGGCCTCGGCCAGAAAGGTCAGCCAGGTCTGCCGGCGCAGGTCGGTGCGGCGCAGCCGGTCGTTCTCGAGGTGCAGCGAGAAGCGTTCGGCCACGATCGTCGCGAGCGGCTGGGCGTAACCGATGGGTGACGCGTCGAGTTCGAGCTCGCCGGTGTACGGCCGCTGGACGGTCAGCGGCACCCGGATCGTGGCCGCGTCATCGCGCGGCGCCCGGCCGAAACGGGCGAGCAACTGGCGGCCGCGGCCGTCGCCCCGGTCCAGTTTGAGCACGCCGCCGGCCGCGCCGGTGAGCCGGGCCAGCCGGGAGAGCAGATCGGTGGCGAAATCGGCCAGCCCCTCCTCGGTGTGCCGCTCCGGGTCGATCTGCAGCAGTGCGGTGAGCGCGCCGACGCTGGGTGCGGCGCTCTCGTCGGGCAGTGCCACCGCCGCGGGCATGCCCCGGCGCTCCAGGCGAAACCAGACACCCTTGCCCGTCCCCTGGTGCACGGTGCCCCACCGGCTCGCGAAGTGGTCGACGAGCAGCAGGCCACGGCCCCGCTCGGCGACCTCGCCGAGGTCCACGGTCTCGTTCTTCGGGCCGACGGCGAGCTGCTCGACCGGGCCGGGGGCGAAGTCGGTGACCGTCACGGTCAGGCCCTCGAGATCGGCGGCGACATCGATGTCCAGCTCGGTGCCGGCGTGCACGACCGCGTTCGTGGACAGCTCGGTGGTCAGCAGCAGCGCCTCGTTCAGCAGGGTGTCGAGGCCCGCCTCCTCGAGCACGGTGCGGACCAGCGCGCGGGCCGCGGCCGGGGTGCGCCGGTCGTTGGGCAGCCGGACACGGCGCACGAGCGCGCCCTCGACAGGGGTCGCGATCTGTCCGGCCTCCACTGACACGCCTGCATCCTCCCCCGTCTACCAGGGTAGACACAAAGGCGTCTCTCGCATTGAGCGGCTTGGGCGAGAGATGATGGAGAGCCCCCAGACGCGGACACGGCGAGTGAGGACAGCATGACAGCGGCGAAAGAACTCGGCGTCGGCGTGCCCGACGAGACCGCCCTGCTCGGCGAGCTTGCCGAGGCGCTGCGGCGGGTGCGACGTGGCGACCTCAAGGTCCGCCTGCCCCGGCGGGCCGGCATGGGCGGCGAGGTCGCGGACGCGTTCAACGAGGTGGTGTCGCTGCAAGAGCGGCAAAACCTGGACGTACGCCGGATCAGTCGCATCGTGGGCCGGGAGGGCCGGCTGACCGAGCGGCTCGACGAGGAGGGCCTCGACGGCGCGTGGGCCGACAGCGTGCGCTCCGTCAACTCGCTGATCGACGATCTCGGCCGGCCGACCACCGAGGTCTCCCGGGTCATCGTCGCGGTGGCCGACGGCGACCTCTCCCAGCACATGGCGCTCGAGATGGACGGGCGACCACTGCGGGGTGAGTTCCTCCGGATCGGCCGCACGGTGAACACGATGGTGGACCAGCTGTCGTCGTTCGCTGACGAGGTCACCCGGGTCGCGCGCGAGGTGGGCACCGAGGGCAAGCTGGGCGGCCAGGCCGACGTCCGCGGCGTCGCCGGCACCTGGAAGGACCTCACCGACTCCGTCAACACGATGGCGTCCAACCTGACCCACCAGGTGCGCTCGATCTCCCAGGTGGCGACGGCGATGGCCCGTGGCGACCTGTCGCAAAAGATCACAGTCTCGGCCCGCGGCGAGGTGGCCGAGCTGGCCGACACGATGAACGGTCTCACCGACACGCTGCGGCTCTTCGCCGAGCAGGTCACCCGGGTGGCCCGCGAGGTGGGCACCGAGGGCAAGCTGGGCGGCCAGGCCGACGTGCCGAATGTGGCCGGCACATGGAAGGACCTCACCGACTCGGTGAACTCGATGGCGTCCAACCTGACCAGCCAGGTCCGCAACATCGCCCAGGTCTCCACCGCGGTGGCCACCGGCGACCTGTCGCAGAAGATCACGGTGGCCGCGCAGGGCGAGATCCTCGAGCTGAAGGACACCGTCAACACGATGGTGGACCAGTTGTCGTCGTTCGCCGACGAGGTGACCCGGGTGGCCCGCGAGGTCGGCACCGAGGGCCGGCTCGGCGGCCAGGCCCAGGTGCGCGGCGTCTCCGGCACCTGGCGCGGCCTAACCGAAAACGTGAATCAGCTCGCCGCCAACCTCACCGACCAGGTCCGCAACATCTCCCAGGTCTCCACGGCGGTGGCGAAGGGTGACTTGTCGCAGAAGATCACGGT
>Ga0307508_10002778_pt1 | contig 18223 bp, 17 predicted proteins | sample 9_EM_MG_FD_203089 | JGI IMG/M metagenome (GOLD analysis project Ga0307508, IMG submission 203089) | Populus trichocarpa ectomycorrhiza microbial communities from riparian zone in the Pacific Northwest, United States - 9_EM | ecosystem: Host-associated > Plants > Roots > Unclassified | place... | reverse complement strand
ACTGGAGCAGCTCTCAGATGTGGCGCCACCCACCCCTCCCAGATGGGTGCACAGCCAGAAAACTCCGCAGTGGACGCACTCCTCCGTACTGTCACCCCGATCGCTACGGCTATCAGCAAGAAAGTACTCAAAAAAGGTGCCCCACATCCGGCAGTGCTGAGGCATGATATCGAAGGGGCCTTCAATCAGGTCCACGCCTCAACACTGCAGGAGGTTATGTACCAAAGACGCATGCCAACGTACCTGACCAACTGGATTTCAGCTTTCAATACGGATCGAAAGATTGCCTTTGGTTTCGACCAACAGTCGGAAGATCCCCAGCCCTACCAGTGTGGCCTCCCTCAGGGTTCGCCAATCTCACCCATCCTCTTCCTCATCTTCAGCAATGCAATGCTGGAAAAACCGGACTATCCAACGGACACTATGGATACATCGTATGTTGACAATGTCTGTATGGTACAGATGTCACAGAGCATAGCCGAAGCCAACACCCTGCTGGAGGATAGAACAGAACAACACCTCCACCGCGGCCTCCACCTACGACTCACCTTCGCACCAAGCAAATCGGAACTCCTCTACTGCCTCCCCCGAAACAGCGAACACAAAAACATCAGCCTCTCCTCCCATCCCCCCCTCAGAATCCTCAACACGACCATCGTGCCCAAACGACAGATCAAGTATCTGGGTGTTTACATCGACGAATCCCTCAGCTTCCTCCACCACGCTTCTATGGCTGCCAGTCGAGGAAACCAGGTACTCGGCAGCTTCAATTTTCTGCGACATCGGTCCCGTGGTACCCCTGCACATATTGCACACCACCTGGCATTTACGGCGATTCCTCCCACCATGTTTTGGGCATCGCCCGCATGGTGAACTGGTACTCCAATGCTAACCTCTACTCTGAAACTCACCTATAATGCAATAGCACGGTGGATCACTGGCCTCCCGTACAACACTCGAATCACAAATCTCCTCACACTGGCACACCTCCCGCCGATGGAGACATACCTGGATTACCTCTCCCTACGCTTCGCAATCCGGCTCCATTTTCTACCTGCACACCACGCCCTTGGCCGGCCACGTGCTGATCCGACAACACACAGCTATCTCCCCGGTCTCCATCGCCTACACGATCTCAGTAGGCACCTGATCGTGGGAAAACTTGAAGATTGTACAACCGCCTCTACCGCCGATGGCATACCAAAAATCACCTCTCCTAACCCCGACAAAATAACATCCCCCCAAGAACTGCACAGAAAGTGGATCCGCTCACTTCCCGACCACACCATCGTTATATACACTGATGGCTCTAAGCTAGACAGTGGGGCAACTGGGTGTGGTTGGGTAATCTATAATGTTGGGAACCAGCAACTCTTCCAAGTCATGGAAGGAAGCTGCCATCTTGGCAATCGGGCTGAGGTTTTCGATGCCGAACTTCATGCTGTACAGGAAGCAACAACGGCCCTCCTCACTGCTACCATCACCCCACGCCGCAGAGTTTTCATCTGCATCGACAACCAAGCTGCAACCGATACTCTCCAGTTTAACAAGGATAATCACGAATATGTGCGGAATGCGATCGAAACCACAGCACAACTACGACTACTGGGCTGGACGGTCAGCACAGTTTGGTGCCCTTCGCATTCGTGAATCACAGGAAATGAACACGCAGATTGACTCGCAAAAATGGGAACCTCACTTCCGACCCCATGCCAATACTCGCTCACCACCAAGGTTTGGCTACAGACGCAGGCACGAGCTCAGCTTCTACAGCGCTGGAAACAGGAACTGCCACTTTCTAACCCCTCACTCTCCTTTCCAACCCACCTGCGGGGAGTTGACTGGGCGGATACGCGTGCCCTCTGGCGTGTCTTCTGCAATAGATCACCTTCCAACCCACACCCAAATAAAACTGCCGACCCGTGCCCTTGCGGACAGGACGAGTACACCTCTCACCACCTCCTACGAAACTGTACCCTTCTTGCGCAGCGGCGCTTCCAGATGCAGCTCTTGACCAGCGGCGACCTGGAATCCCTCACATTTCTCACCAACCCTAAGAACTGGGTTGGCATTCAAAACTTTTTACGAGGCACTGGACTCGGCCATACCACGAATATCACTTATGATAGAAAACCTGCGTGGGCATCGAGAGACGAAGCGTCGGATTCAGACTCCCCCGAGCCAGACTTTGGCGCCTTCAAGCCATAAAAGACACGACAATACGATGGACGGGCCCCTAAGTCGGTCTGCCAAGACCCCGACCCGACCAACGGTTGGTTGGACTACTTAAAATTAAGCCGATTCAGACTAAGGGTTGGTCGGTCTAATCAAAATTAAGCAGATTCAGACTAAGTGTTTGTCGGTCTGGATATAAGTAGACCGATTCCGACCTCACCTGTCCAGGTCTGCCGACGTCGGCTGACGTCGGGATAACACTATAACTAGCCACTTTTTTTTTCCTTAGCCTCCGGCGAAGTCCAGTTCAAGCATGACAATGTGAGCACAAAGAAGTTTGACAACCATAAATCCCCCAGACTCCCACCACCACTACTGTCATTTACCATAATACGCACCCACCACAACATCAGCCACTAGGATGCCGCATCCTCGAGGAAAGAAAGCCCCCAGCCAACACCATCAGGCTCGTCGTGGTACCACTTCGCAACAGCGCACCGATGACAGACAACCGGGAAACCCACCATTCGACCCCCAGCAGTATACGAATACGCGAGAGGTCGACGACGATACCGCGTCAGTTGAAGACATGGTTGATGATGAATCTATTCCCGATGCATTCAAGAGACGAAAGAGAGCTCGGTCGAGCCATATATGGTTACCCGAAAATGGCATCGAACATACTACACCAGATGGGGTGACCTGTTGGAAGTGTTAACGATGTAATGGTTTCCATTCGATCAGAACTAAAAACTGTGTTGATACTGATAGAGGTTCTAGGCCCACCGTCAGAATCAAGGATGGTGATATTCTCCATGAAGACTACAAAGAATGCGATTACACATCTAAAGACAAAGCATAATATTGGTCCTGAAGGGACAATCATTGCCAGAACTACACCTGCTCAGCAAACAATTCAAGTTGCCTTCGGATGATCGATACCTAGGATTGAGTCCAACGAGAATACCTCCAAGGAGCTTCTACTCCTGTGGGTTGTCGACGCCAATATTAGCTTCCGTATGTGTGAGCAACCGAGTTTCCATACCCTTTGCGCCTTCTTGGCTGCATGCCAGCCTGACTATTCCGGAATTTATCGAGCACTACCTTAGAGTGGAACTGCAATTAAGCGTTATCTCCTAACTTGGTATGAAGCTATGCGAAATGAAGTGAAGTCGAAGCTCCATTAAACTACCGTCAAGATACATTTCTCCTTCGATATGTGGAGCGGACCGAATCAGCATTCTTACCAAGCAATTGTCGCTCACTGGTTGGATGGTCGCGGTACCCTCCATGTAGTGCTCCTCTCTCTTCATCGCTTCGAAGGAGCTCACTCCGGTATCAACCAAGCTGAACACCTATGGCATACGCTTCAACTCTATGATATCCTGCCATTCATGGGGATGTTCGACGTGGATAACGTTTCGAATAACGATACCGCACTAGTCGAGGTTGCACGCCGTTTACGTGATGCTGGTTATGCATCTTTCGATCCCATTCAGGCAAGACTTCGCTGCTTCGACCATGTCCTCAACCTTGTGGTTAATGCTATCCTTTGGGGTAAAGATGTTGAAGCTTTCGGGTTTAACCACCGGGCTGCTGAGGCTGAGTTGGGACCGATTCACGATTGGCAGCGTAAAGGCCCTTTCAAGAAACTCCATAACTGTTTGACCTATATACTGAAGACTCCACAACGACGGGATGCCTTTGCAGCAGTTGTTAGACGTGTATACCCGGACGAAACCGTACATACGGTCTTTGTTGGCAATATTACCAGATGGTTGAGCGATTACGAGAGTATTCTCCGTGCCTTCCAATTTCGTGATGCTATTGAGGACTATATACGAATGGTCATACGCCAGAATGTCAAAGGAGAGTATCAGCGGGAAGATCCTTCTGCGCTGGTCAACGATGAGCTCCTACCGGATGACTGGGACTATATGAAGTGTATCAAGGAAATCCTTGCACCTTTTAAGGAGTGGTCCCTACGGCTCCAGGGCAGATACAGTAATGGCTGTGTCAGCAATATTCTCCCGGCGATGGACGAACTCCTTAGCCATCTTGAGGATATGAAGGTTCAGTTCTGCAGGGATCCTCCATTGGTGAGGATGATAGAACTAGGTTGGAAGATTCTTGACAAGTGCGTACACTTCTTTCCAATTGGTACTACGCTACTAACATTGACAAAGATATTATGCGAAGACTGAACTCTCACCAGCGTATGCAATTGCCGTGGCTCTACATCCCAATATGAAGTTCAATTACTTTCAAGAGGAGTGGAAGAACAGGCCTGAATGGATCGTTTCTGCTGAAGCGATAGTGCAGACGGTCTGGGAGTCCTCATACAAGGGAAGTAGCGCTGCACATGGAGTGGCCGGTCAGGGACGTCCCCTGGAGGCTGACCCCAACGCAGTGGGGAACCTCACCCGCTGGGAGCGAAAACGTCTTGCTGTTACGCAGCTGCCTGCCAGTCTCGATATGCTGCACTGCTTTCAACAGGAGGCACAGATCCACCCTGTATGAGACGTGGTTGGTTGCTGGTTTGATAGGTTGCATGATCCGCACTGGAAGGATCTTGCTCGGATAGCTTTGACATATCTCACTCTCGCTGCAATGAGTGCTGAGCCGGAACATGGGTTCAGCGGCGCAAAGATAGCGCTATCAGATCGCCGTTGCCATATGGGAGATGACATGCTTGAGGCTGTCAAATGTTTAAAAAGCTGGCAGAGGGATGGGATGATCGCGGCTATGAAGGAGGATGTTAAAGCGATTGAGCAGATGTTGGCTGCCCTTTGTGAGGAGGATCTGGTGTAGTGTAGCCATAGCGCACGCCAAAGAATTGATGAGTTACTTCAAATCACTGGTGCTGGTACGGAAGCTAGTAGTATCCCCGTACAGGTGTAATGAATTTTCTACAAAATCAACGTTTTTAACCAGACCTATCCCGACGTCAGCCGACAGACCCAACCTATACTTGGTCGGTCTGGATATATCCCGACCAGTCCTGACCGAAAATTTATTGGTCAGGATATATCCCGACCGGTTCCGACCTAGGATTTTTTGGTCGGGATATATCCCGACCAGTCACGACCTTGGTCAAAATTATTCTGGACTGGTCTATGTAGAACACTGCCAGACACACGGTGATGCTGTTGACAACCCAGGCTACCTTGGGTCCGAATTGCCACCTCCACTCACACCTGAACACGCAGCCCTCCGCGCCGATTTCCAGATGATTACCGGATTGGCTTTGGAAAGGCTCTACGAAGGTTTCAACACAACTCTCGAGATGACCACCAGCCAGCTACAGGGCCAGATTCTTTCCCTGAATGCCCGAGTCTCTATACTTCAAGGACAGCTACTTGCCTGTCATGCAACCACCCAGCACGCCACAGCGAAAACGATGGCTGACCCTCTCCCAGCCAAGAAGGATCCAAAGCGAAAGAAGGAAAAGCCAAAGACGAATCAAACTGCATCCAACCCTACTGCAAACAATGGTCCTACATATGCCGCGGTAGCAAGTACTATGACTCTAAGCGCCACTCCAGCACTGAGCCACGCTGACACCAGGGGATGGACAACTCTTAAGGTTGGGGTGGGAAAAAGACAACTACACCCAAACTGATCCCCACAATCTACCCGAAGGCTGAACGTGAAGTGTCATGCTACTTTGCCACCGATGAAACCAATACCGCCTCTTCTGAACAAGACCATACCATGAGACAGGCTGCAGCAGATGCCGTACTTTGTCGAGTTAACTCCGCTTTCGTTGACATCAAAGATGTTCATGTCCCTCCATTCATCCGTGCATGGGTGACAACACGTGGTGCAATCATCTTCACGACAAGCAACTGTCAAAGCAAAATAATCTACGAGGACTATGTTACGATTTTCGCTGATTCCCTCTCATACCATGGCAAGTATGAGAAGGTAGAGATTGCCAAGTGGTTTAGCCAGTTCCAACTTCACGGAGTCCCCACCCACTTTTCCCTGCCCGAAATCTCTGACAGCATTGCTACAAACTACCACCAACTTGTACAGGTACAGACTCCGCGATGGCTAACACCGGCTGATTGACGCGAAAACAAGACACACTCCACCATCATCATAACACTTGCAGGAAATATCAAGAAAGCTGATATCGGTAGACATTATCTGGTCATCTGCAACTGAGAATGCCAAGTCGAGAACTACATCGCATACGGCCAGAGTGCTCAGTGCCAATACTGTCAGCGATATGACCACGCTGCCGCCCTCTGCCACGGATCTCCACGATGTGTCATTTGTGCCAGCCCTCACGAGACCAAAGAACATCCCTGCAACCTCCCAGCATGTAAGAAGGGCCCTGCATGCACCCACGCTCCAATTCGCTGTGCGAACTGCAACCCCACGCACAAAGCTACCGACCCCTACTGCCCCGAGCGGATTAAGGCTTGAACTTTCACCACAGCTACAACAGTAGCCATCTAGGGAGACCCCCCCATGGTGGGAGCGGCTGATTAGATGGCCCTTCTTGCATCGGTTGGGTCCGCACAGCTGCTGAACTGTACGCGAGGCCAACCAACGACTATTTCAGTATTACAGGATTTTGCCCGGAAAAACGAAAACCTCATCTGTCGGCTGCAAGAACCGTGGATCGACAGACATGATCACCCACCCATATTACCAGATTTCGATACCTTCTCTCCAACACCCCTCAAGCCCAAATGTGTGACGTACATTCGACGCACACATCAGCAAAAAAATGAAAAGTTGAGGTATATTGCTTTTTTTCGAAGTGAGACACAAATTTTAAATTTCCTTTCTCGGTGTTTTAGTTGAAATAAAAGAGATTATTTTTTTCCAAATCCTTACGGGAGCAAAATATAACTTCTCTCTTACAGAAGCTTAATAAAGTTTAATAAAGCTTACGGAAGCACCGGGAGCACCGGGAGCATTTTTCGAGTTTTTGCTGATGCACCTGGCCTCACCGCAACTACGACTTTCACGGCTCAGGATTCTTTTCTGTGAACTACTATTACCTCAACCCAGAATTCCAAAACTACCACCTTCACCTTGTTCAACTTCTACTCCCCAGGCCGGCCAGAGCCAATTGCCAGACTCCTATCAACCATTCCAGTTCCAAAAGAATGCATCCTGATGGGAGATCTCAATGCACACATGCATGGCGGCAAGGTCCAGTTCCTCCGACGGCATGAACATCAGTTGCAAGCCTCAGTCTCGCAGAATGGCTTGAATCCGACAACTTTCAACTACATAACGAACCTGGATTGCCTACCCACCACCCTAGAAATGGAACCACACCATCAACTATAGACCTCTGTCTCTCTCACTGTGACTTTACCAACTCCATCATCTCACTGGCAACGAACCATGATACCACCTCGGACCACAGCTCTATCACAGTCACACTGGCCCTTCCCTCTGCTCTTGCTCCTGCCGTGGTCCAACGTAACTGGGGCAAAGCAAACTGGCAAACCTTTGAAGAACACATTCGCTCTACCGGTGTGACCCTAACCCGGTTACGCTGGCATCATCCTCGATTATCGCCCTCTGGCAATAACCTTGGAACAGTACTGCGCGGGTACCCGCTGCACGTGAGACTGTTTGTCACTTGCCGCGCTCCTAGCGGTGCCCATGCCAAGCCACCAAATCCGGCCTGAGGTGGCCCGGAAGGTTAAAGGAAAGTTTGATGGAGTTTCATACTCCGATGGCATGACTCAGGATTAGGATGAGTAAGCAGGAGGTCGAGCCGGATATATAAACAGATAGCTCCCCCGCTCTTGAAAAGACAACTCTCTTCTCTTCTTTCTTCTCCCCTCTCCTCTCCTGTCTCCTCTCGTTGCATGCATCGTAACAATTGGTAGCAACACCAACACGAACACCAGTCGGAGGACTTCGTCCTTCCGGCATACCAACCAATTCCTCCTCGTCCCCGGTCTGACATCTTAACCCACCCCCACCCCAACGTCTTCGGCTGCCCCCTCTTCCCCACCACCCATCTTCCGCTGCCCCCTCGCTGCTGAAGACCCACTTTCTCCTCATCCCCGGCCTGACCTCTTGGCCCTCCCCCGCCACCCGTCTTCCGCTGCCCCCTCGCCGCTGAAGACCCACTTTCTCCTCGTCCCCGGCCTGACCTCTTGGCCCTCCCCCACCACCCGTCTTCCGTTGCCCCCTCGCCGCTGAAGACCCACTTACTCCTCGTCCCTGGCCTGACCTCTTGGCCCTCCTCCACCACCCGTCTTCCGCTGCCCCCTCGCGCTGAAGACCCACCTTCTCCAAGTCCCCGTCCTCGACGCTGCTCGGCGCCTCTCGACGCTGCTCGGCACCTCTTGACGCTGCTCGGCACCTCTCCATGCTGCTCGGCACCTCTCAACGCTGCTCGGCACCTCTCAACGCTGCTCGGCACCTCTCAACGCTGCTCGGCGCCTCACACACAAAGGCGGCCCGACGTTTCAAAGCTTCCTAGTCCACTCTTATCCCTTTGACTCCTATACGTGACCTCTTCCCAGCTATTCATGAACGGATGCCATCTGGAACGTCATCCGCGTCCCTCCCTTTCCAAGCGCCAACAGAGGTGTGTCTCGACTCAGGTGAATCTCATCGCCAACCAGCTGCCGGAATTCAACCAGGATTTCCTCAACCTCGTGCGAAGCCAATTGGAAGCCTTCAACGAACTCCAGCGAAGCCATCAATCCGTCCAGCCTTCGCGGAATCACCGTTTCCGCTCCTCCCCTTCTTCCCGTCCTCACCCCCCTTCTCAACGTTACCGTTCCTGCTCCCCCCCTCCTTCCCACCCAACCCCCCCTTCACGCCCCCAGTCCCCTCCACCATACACGCACTACTGACAGCGGCCACTCCAGCCATCTCCGTCCGCTCGTCCTCGAACTCCTCCCACCCCATACCGCCCTATCTCCCCTCAGGAGCCTTTCCAGTCCGACACACTGCCGGACGCCTGCAACCGCTCGCCCTCCCCATCGGTACTCGGTTGGGGCACTTATATCACGGACCGTCAGTCGGCCCGCGGTTGCAATACGTCGCACACCCGGTTCCCCCGCAGAGGAAATCTACCAAACCTTGTTATTCGGAACGGACAAGGCGAACAAGGTCTCCATCACATCAACTCGTGGCAGGACGCCAGCCACCGAGGAAATAATCGAGGTGGAGCCAGGAGAGGCCAGAGGCAGCGCCCTCGTCTCTTACACGAGCGGATCCACTTCTAGCCCCCCACCAGAACACCTTACGTCAGCAAGCTCCACCAAACAATGAGCTCAGCTGCTCTACGTTCCTCCGGCAATCAAGCACAGTTTCTTGCTACTCGCTCGTTACTACAGATTACCCACATCCCCTCCCCCTTCTCCAAACACCGCCTCCGTATTGAACTTTCTGCATTCATTCTTACAAGTTAATAGCACTACTCCCCTATCGCCGATCGCTCCCTGCGCTGATATTGAGGAATGCCTACTGGACGATACAATCCGTTGGGCGAACGCTCGAGGACTTCCGTTTGCTGATCCGCGGCTCGCACTCGTCTCGCAGTCGCTACAACCTGTGCATCAGGCAGCGTCGCTGCTTTCTCTACCTGTTCAACAGGCCCTCGTCTCGCAGTCGCTGCAACCTGTGCATCAGGCAGCACCGCTGCCTTCTCAACCTGTTCATCAGGAAACCGACCATCGGAGCACCCAACAATTGCAGATTCTGTACGATCTCCCAGCTGGCGTTGACGCAACACCTGGCTCACCTGGGACAGTGCTGATTCCAATTCAGGTGGAGAACTCTAGCAAGAAACGGAAAGTCAGGCTTCAACTTGCTCTCTCGGGACCATCTGAAATTTATACCAAGAACCTCTCCCGGGAATCTGTTTCCGAATCAGGAGATCTTCCAGAAGCCGAGTCTGTAGGATTACCAGCTGCCATCTCCGAGTACGGAGAGTTGCCAGACGCTCCTTCAACTGAAGCCAACCCCACCTATCCAGCACCGCAAAGCGGCATCCCAGCCAAGAGTTCACCGGATCTTCCCGTCGATCATTTTAAGCTTCTGTCCTTAAATGACGAGATGGCTAGGAGCACGCGCAACCAGTGGCCAATCAGTCCTACTGGTTCGCTGGACGAATTTGACGACACTCCTGAGCAGTTTGTTAGGCCGCCCCTTGCAATCGGGGAAATGTCAGAGGTAGCGCAGGGCAAACAGCCAGCATATCCGCCACACGCTCATCTTGCCCAGCACGGGTACAGGCAGGCGTCGGTGATCCCAGAATCAGAAGAAGATCATCCTGCGGAGGACGATCAAGGATTACCACCGCCACTACAGCAGCAGCCGTTCCAGGAACCGCATCAGCTGCTCCTGCAACAGCCGCCACCGCAACGGTCGTACCAGCCACCACAGCAGTCTTATCAGTCTCGTCAGCACTTTCAGCCGCTTCACCAACGACCGCCGCCGCAGCAGCAGACTTTGGAGCAGTTGTATCAAGCACAGCAGCCTTTTCAGCAGTACGACGCGGCTGCCAGCATCGCTCAGTCGACCCCAGCCATGAACGCCGTGGCCACGCAAATGGCAAATCTTGCAACGGTATTGGTGCAGAATCAGAACACAGGTGGGAACAGAGCGTGAGGTGCAGGTCCTCCGGATGAAAACCACGGCCCTACCCTTAAACCCAGTGACGTCGCTACGTTCGTGCCTCGGTCGCAGTCAGACGCAGATTCAACCTCACGCTTTATCGATTGCATTCGAGACACGGTTGCCCATTACGGTGAACCACACACACGTGCTGTCCTACGTTGCTGTTGTCAGGGTTCCGTTGCGGAGGATTGGATTGCCGGAGTGTCAGACGATGATAGAGCACTGCTTCGCATGAACTGTAGCAATTGGACTGCCATTCTCGAACGTGACTTTATGCCATTCCTCGCGTCCAGACTCTCAATGGCACGCGCAGAGGTGTTTCGCTGGAACCAGGGTCGGACTCCCGCTGAGTACGTTGCTAAAAAGCTTCGTTTGCTGCGCATGGCAAATGTGGTGCAGGATGACGAGGTAGTCGAGGAGCTCCATCGCGGATTTGCAGCCACACCCAATCTTCATCTGCACCTTGACAAGTACGTCTCAGAAGTTGGGAACTCAGTTTCCAAGTACCGTCGGGCGGTGGTTTGCCTTCAAGACTCGGCTAGACACGAGGGTGACGGTATGCTCCCACAGCCACGTATTGGTATGCGCTGCCCCCCTTTCCGCGAGTCCTCTGGCAATTGGTCCTCTAATACCAGCCAGCCCCACCTGCCAGCTACCCGTAGTGGTATGGGAGCTCCCGCTACGGGCACCTCCATTACAGGATCAGCAGCTTCAGGCACTACGCCGCTGTCGAGCAGTTCGGTTAGAGTTGCGCCTTGTGCGAATAAGCCCCGCGAGCGTCTTCGCAAGTGCAAAAACTATCCGCAGTGCGGGGATGGGGAACATTGGGATTGGCAGTGCAGTATCAAGAAAGCCGCAGGATCTGAATTGAAACACGCATATTACGCAGACCCTCAGAATTGGGAAGTCGACGATAGTGATGATGTGAGCAAACTTTTATACGATAGTCTTGATCCACAAGCAGATCTGGAAGACGAGTATGAACATGCGCAGAATACCTACTTTGCAACACGCTATCGCCAGGAAGCAGGCCTGGGTTTTCTAGGAACCTTGTCTTCGCAACGCCAGAAGCAAGTACACTGTAGGAACTGAAATTCCTTGTTCTCCTCGAACAACAAACTCCATGAGAATCTCCGCGCCCAATGCCTACCAGTGAAGAACTACACCGCAGACCAACCAATCATAGTAAAATGAGCCACTCCAGCCTCTTCGAATTTCGTGGAAGGTCTTGCCGATTTCCACTATGTTAAGACCTTGTGGTAAACCTCTCCGAATGGCAGTTCGCATGTCATTTGCATCGATTCTGGCTTCGGAAACTAAGCCGTTGACGATGAACTACAGCGCCGGCTGTATCCAGATGCAGTGCGCTTGCTCCTACCTAAGCCCCGAGTGGTCGAGGGCCTAGGCGGTGCGGAATGTACCGCCACTCATGTAGTGATCATGAGATATTTCATGAAAGGGGCAGACGGTAGATTCGCTGAATTGGTTGAACCATTTCACATCTTCAAGGACCTATCCGTCCCACTACTTATCGGAAATGACATCATGAAACCTGAAAAGTTCGACCTTCTCTATTCGTCAAATCGCTTGCGAATCGGCGCCTGTGATAGCATTTCAGTACAGATATCAGTGCACGCCGGCCACTGGTTCACCAGAATTCCGGTCCGATGTGTGGCCACTGTTAACATCCTTTCAGGATCGTCGATGATTGTGGGAGTCAAGTTTGGTTCTGCCCTCGAACTGAATCAAGACTATCAGTTCACTCCAATCCAGACTCGCTCCGCTATATCGGGCACAGGAGCCTCTCACTCAGTGCTACGTCACAATCAAAAAGAGCTGCTATATACAAATTTCGCCGACAGGCCCCTGACGATTTTCAAGGGTACGGTGCTGGGGCACGTCCGTTCCTTGGAAACCTCTTCCGGCCTTTCATGGAAAGATGCATCTAAGGACATTAAGGCGCTATTCGGATCCACACGTGAAACCACGTATGCCCTGACAGCCACGGAAGTGTTTGGTCTGCACCAAACGGATGATTCCAGTCCAGATAGAGCCGGTGTCGCCGGTGTTTCTCTGGAAGACACGCGACTGCGCCTAATACCCGCACAATCGAAGCATCCAGTTCCCGATAACGCACTCCCCTTTACTAGCGAGATCTTTGAGAATCCCCGCTGGCTGCAGGAGGATTATGTACCCCAGTACGACCACGTCCTTCCGCCATACATTAAGGTTTGCGACGTTACCACGTCAACCTGGGAGCAAGTCGTCATCAACAGGAAAGATGATATCTCTGATGCACAGGTCACAGCATTGGAAAGCTTAATCCGACGGCACCGATGTATATTCAACGATGTTATGGGATGCGTTAGGGAGCCCAAAGATGACTGGCTACGTATAAACGTTCCCGTAGAACTAGAGGTTAAACTCAAACCTACAGGGCTTTACCGTTTGACAGCTCACGGTCGGAAGGCACTTGACGAACAGTTTGATCTCAATCGAGAGTATGGCCGTATGGCCGCACTCGAGCAGCCAAGCACATGGGATTTGAAAGTTTTTGTGGTTTACCGAGGAACGAAAGCTCGTCCAGTGGTTGATATGCGCAAACTGAACACTGCAATGATTGGCGACGCATATCCACTTCCACGTCAAGAGGATGAGATACAAGGACGCACGGGATGCGATGGTTGGGCTCCGCCTACATCACTTCGGCCTTCTACCAGCATTTGATCCACCCCAATCACCGTTACCGTACGGCTATCACAACCCATCGTGGTCGTGAAATTTTTATGTCTCTATTATGGGTGGAAAAACATCCGTCCAACATCAGCAGCAGTTAATGGACACAAGAGTTATCCTGTGTCTGTCCTGGCGAGGCGCCTCTTGTTATGTCGATGACATCGTTATGTATGCCCCATCATTCGCAATGTTCCTTGGAATAGTGGACGAGGTTTTCAGCATTCTCGGAAATTTGGATATCACCTTGAAGGCGAGGATGTGTTTCCTTGGGTTTCACTCCCTAGAGATACTGGGTTACCTAGTGGACCGTCTGGGACTTACCACCGCAGAGGCGAAGGCGGACACAGTCCAGAATATTCCATACCCTGCGACGTTAGCCCAGTTGGAATACTTCATAGGTCTTACAAACTGGAACCGGCATCTAATTCCTAACTACGCCCAGCGAATAGTTCCGCTACAGGAATGCAAGATACAATTACTAACGAACGCACCGCCAAACTCGCGTTGCTGGAAGGACTACGCTGCTCGTACTCCTGTGCCCGTAGATGCTGTTTTGGAGAAAGCTTACAGTGATGTAAAGGACGCTCTCACATCACGACCGCGCTTGTACCATGTCATGGACGACCTTCCCATTTACGACTTCCTTGACTCCTCGAAAGAATATGGTACCGGTTTAGCAGTTTATCAGCTGACCGGCGACCCCAAGGTCTACTCAAAGTCACGGCTGGTTCCCTTGCATTTCATGTCAAAACTGTTTACCGATGCAGAGACAAGGTACTGGCCGACACACTTGGAAATGTCCGGACTGGTATGGGCAGCCAAACGCATGCGCCCGTACATGGAGAGAGCCTTTGTAACTTTCGTCACCGATCAACATAGCAATGTCGCCTTGTGCAAAATGCAGAGTATCGACACCTCATCCGTGGACAGGTCTAGTCTGAGGCTCCATATGTGGGCTATATACTTGGACCAGTACCGAGACCACATCCGTGTGGTTTACAGCAAGGGATCCAACCTGGAATGCCCTGACACCTTGTCAAGGCTACGCTATGATATATCCTTAGAAGCAAAACACCTACGCGGATGGGCAGCCAGATTAGGTGTCCAATCAGAAATGAAGGAATTTGACATCCAAGAATGTTTTGCGGTGACTCGCCTTGGCAAAGCACAAGCCAGCCCCGCCGACGACACGCCGGATTCCACCACACAGAATGGAATTGAAGGTATGACAGTAAAGCTAGTTCCGGCGTACGCAGAAAAGCTCCGACTGGCCACTCATAACTCGCAACGTATGCGAGCAATATACAATACACTCAAAACCGAGGGCACCTACGACAGCTGGCTGGATGCGATTTCTATTCCATCCAAATGTCAGTATGTACTGCATAACGATCTGTTGTATCTGGTCGACCCAAAGGACAAGCCCTTGCAGCTAGTCCTTAGTAGTCAGGATTTACGCAAACAGCACCTGGTGATAGCCCATGACGAGACCAATTGTGGATTTTAACGAACGTTCAAACGGCTCTCCGTTTTCTACTGGACTTCCATGGCCAAGGATATTGCAGCATATCTCGCTCACTATCCTGCCTGCTTGCTCAATAAGCCAACATGGCACAGGCCCTACAGTACATTGTCACCTATAACCTCACCATCGGAGCCATTCGACACAATTACAATCGATCTGGTTACTGATCTCCCACCATGTGCGCCTGAGGGTTTGGCTAAACCGTTCGACACAATCATGACGGTCACCGACAAATTCAGCAAAGCCGTACGTTTTATTCCCGGCAGGAAGGACTGGTCCGCCATCGCTTGGGCAACTAGCTTTTACGATGACGTGGTACTCAATGGTTGGGGTTTCCCCCTAACAATTATCTCGGATCGGGACAAGCGTTTTCTCTTGGGGCTCTGGCAAGCACTGCTATCCTCCGCTGGAGTAAAGAGCCTTACAACTACAGCGTATCATCCGAGTGCTGTCGGCCAGTCAGAGAGGACGAATCAGACACTTGAAGTTATGCTACGCTACTTGGTCAACTCGAGCCAATAAGACTGGCTCGCCAAGCTTCTTCCGCTGCAAGCAGACTGTAATAACATGGAATCTGCAACCACAAAGAAATCACCGAATGAGCTGATATATGGCATGAAGCTACGGACTGCTCTTGAAGTATCTACAATGACCTTACCAATGCCGGCGTTAGTAGTTCCGCTACAGGAGCTTAGGACAGTAATGCAGCAAGAAGCGGCGACCGCTATTGCGATCGCACAGAAAGCCATGACCAAACACTATGACAAGAAGCATATTTCACCAGATTTCTCCACCGGCTATGCCTTTTTACGTCTGGGTGCAGGCTATTCCATCCCTGCTATTCAAAAGCAAAAGCTTGCGCAGCAGCGTGTTGGTCCTTTCAGAATCCTTGAGGTGGTCGGGAATGGGAAAGCTTACAGGCTCCAGCTTCCCCCCCACTATGGAATCCACCCTGTTATCTCGGTAATCCATTTGGAACCCAGTCCCGCTCCAGGATCAGATCCGTACAATCGGCCCGTTCCGATGAATGACACTGCACCAGTGGTTGGACCCGAAGGAGATCCAGAGTGGGAGATCGAAGCCATAGTCAACAAGAAAATCTCCAAACGAGGACAACGGAAGAAAACCGAATACCTCGTTCGCTGGAAAGGCTATGGCCCGGAATGGGATTCCTGGTCTGCTGAGGACGACCTGCCGAACGCGCAAGAATCGATAGCCGATTTTGAGTCCAGTATCCCAATAGTACGCCAGAAAGCGTAGCTCTTTTGAGGCGTACTGTCAACAAGAATTATTCCTTTTTAGCAACAGTCCGCCGGAGAGCGTTGCCTTTTTGGCGTAACAATCAACAAAAAGTGCCTTTTGTGTTTTTGCGGATGTGATGGTTTTTGTAAAAAAGTGATTTTTCTTTTTTTCTCCTCTCAACTATGTCTCCCTTGCGTTTTTACTTTGTATACCACTTCGTTTTGCTTGTTTGTCATGGACCCGAGGGCGGAGTCCAATGTCGGGGGCGCTTGTGACCCTAACCCGGTTATGCTGGCATCATCCTCGATTATCGCCCTCAGGCAATAACCTCGGAACAGCACTGCGCGGGTACCCGCTGCATGTGAGACTGTTTGTCACTCGCCGCGCTCGTAGCGGTGCCGGTGCCAAGCCACCAAATCCGACCTGAGGTGGCCCAGAAGGTTAAAGGAAAGTTTGACGGAGTTTCATACTCCGATGGCATGACTCAGGATTAGGATGAGTAAGTAGGAGAGCGAGCCGGATATATAAACAGATAGCACCCCCACTCTTGAAAAGACAACTCTCTTCTCTTCTTTCTTCTCCCCTCTCCTCTCGTGTCTCCTCTTGTTGTGTGCATCGTAACTACAGGTACATCAGGAAAAAATTGAAAATTTACCCCTGCACGTCGGTAACCCCTGTCTGCGTCCGATGCTCTGGTAGCTTCCCTAGCTCTGGTAAGCTTCCCTAGCTCCGGTAAGCTTCCCAAGCTCCGGTAAGACTGGTCATACTCCCGTAAGGTTTTCTAAGTATTGGCAACTGGTACAGTTGGTATCGCAACTCCCATGAATCGTCAGTGCAATTGTCACAATCCGATGGTTTTGTTTTCCAGACGCATACATTCACAAATTCACGATGTTCAAATTATTTTTTCTCCCGTCATTTCATCGCCTACGGTCACGCTTGAAACTCACGAAATGAAGGGTACCGGTCCTCTTTACTGAAGTGCCAAAGATATCGAAAAAAAATTATTCAATATTTGTATTACTCGTATGCTAATCGGTTCATCAACTCCTTCGCTCAGTGCCCTGCCAGCGCTTCAAATATTTTTGAAAATGGTCACGGCAATCACACACACGGCGTAGATTATGCGCCCATTGACTGAGGTGTCTCTCGGATGAGCTCGCGGCGACGCAAGTCATTAGATCACGCCTTCAGGACTGCCGTGGTCGGGGGAGTCTGTTGAAATGACCAGGCTGCGTTGCAATTGCCAGCAGTGCTACCAACTCTGAGAGTCGTCCTCCCAGCTCCTCGAGCGCATTCGCATATCCTCACCGCTGTCCCGGAGACGCACGTTCTTGATCCGAGTCCGCAAACCTCTAATCATCCTTCGCCACTAGATCGCACCTTCGGAATTACCGCCATCGGGGGCGTTTGTTGAAATGACCGGGTTGAGTTGCCTTTGCCAGCTGAGCCGCCAACTCCGAGTCGTCCTCCCAACTCTTCGAACGTATTCGCAAATCCTCACCGCTGTCCCGGAGACGCACGTTCTTGATCCGTGTCCGCGAACCTCTAATCATCCTTCGCCACTAGATCACGCCTTCGGGATTGCCGCCGTCGGGGGTGTTTGTTGAAATGACCAGGCTGCGTTGCAATTGCCAGCAGTGCTGCCAACTCCGAGAGTCGTCCTCCCTGCTCCTCGACACATTCGCAAATCCTCACCGCTGTCACGGCGACGCACGTTCTTGATCCGTGTCCGCGAACCTCTAATCTCCTTCGCCATTAGATCGCGCCTTCGGGATTGCCGCCGTCGGGGGCGTTTGTTCAAATGACCAGGTTGCGTTGCCTTTGCCAGCTGAGCCGCCAACTCCGAGAGTCGTCCTCCCAGCTCCTCGAACGCATTCGCAAATCCTCACCGCTGTCAAGCGCTCCCACCTCCTGCTCCGAATCTCA
>Ga0307508_10002777_pt1 | contig 18227 bp, 13 predicted proteins | sample 9_EM_MG_FD_203089 | JGI IMG/M metagenome (GOLD analysis project Ga0307508, IMG submission 203089) | Populus trichocarpa ectomycorrhiza microbial communities from riparian zone in the Pacific Northwest, United States - 9_EM | ecosystem: Host-associated > Plants > Roots > Unclassified | place... | reverse complement strand
TGGGCAGGAGAGAGGTTAAGTGCATTTTGCATAGAAACGGGTTTTGAAGGTTTAATAAATGACTTTTCATAAGGGGATGGATATAAAAGCCGGCGGGCCGGGAACGGCATTGCCGGGTTATGCATTAAAACAATATATATGGGGTACGGAGTTACAAAGTTTTCATAGGGCACGACTTAAAAGCCGGCGAGCCGGGAACGGCGTTGCCGGGAGGTCCCATAATGGGGGAAATAGCCTGTTTAAGGACAGTAGTAAGTGAACTACTAACCGGTGTAATAATTTAAGGGAATTACTCTCATGGAATAACGTTTAGTCGTTTATAATGAGAGTCGTCGCAAGAGGGAAGGAAGTTCCAGCAGTGTATGCAATAGCCTGAAAACACTAAAGGTTGGAACCTACCTAGCCTTTGTCCGACAGGTCCTGACAAGACCTTACCTTTCGGTATGAGCACAAAGGGCAAAAGTAGGCCCAACCTTATGGTGTAAATATAAGGATTGGGCACTTACCTACTCCCGCGCTCGTATGAATTGTCAGGTTCGTCGGGCGAGACTCAAGTGAATGCTTTATGATGTATCCACAGCAAATATAAATAAGTTTCTTGGATAGTAAACCATTTGGCTTACTATTTTCTTGAAAATATGTCCAAGATTGCAAAATGCCTGGCAATCTGGACAAAATAGATATAGAATTAAAACGAAGGATTTCTCAAAGAATCAAAGAGCTGAGGAAGGGTTCTGGTAAAAATCAAACGGAATTTGCGTATAACCTTGGTATTGATAAGCAAACACTAAATCGTCTGGAAAAAGGGAGAGGCGCTTCCATCTATACTATCAATAAATTCTGCAAAGAGATAGGGATTACAATAAGCCAGTTTTTTGATTCGCCGATTTTTAAAGATTCTAAGAAATAAGTACCAATACCCGCTATAGTCCGATTGTTAACTATTTTATGCTATTCAAATGTGAAATTTCATGGCGTTGAACTGCCTCTATACCTGGCTTAACATGTATGTCGTGCCTATAATCTGCGAGGAATAAAATATGACGGGCATTCATTCGCAATGGACCACTTAGCATGTGAATTAATTAATGTTTCAATGATCAAAGATTTAATTTCCGACCTTGCATTTGATAAGATAAATTTGTCACAAGCGTTAAGCCGTTCAAAGATTATCGCTTACAAAATAAATAGCGAAAATTTTAGAAACTGGCTACGTAAGGAACTTGAAGGATATGAATATAGCGACAAATTGTTGCCTGGCTATAGAGTCATTAATTGCCAAATGTATATTACGCATAGTTTACCTAATGGAAAAAAGTATTCAAAACCAATTGTAGTAGCCGAAGATGCAAATAAAGAATTCTATGAAGAAGTTAATTACTTTAGAGCTTTAGATCCTGTTTCTATAATTGAACAACACGCCGCCACGATAAAGGATATAGGATATATTTTTTTGAAAACTGAAGAAGCGTATGCTATTGCGCAAGGAGACGAATATCAAAACTGGGTTGTTGGGGGCTATAGAGAAATTGGGAAAGGACAGCTCCAAAATATTATTGAACTTACCAAGCAAAAGCTGCTTGACACTTTGTTAGAACTTGATGTCCTGTTTCCTACTTTAACTGATGGATTTAAAAATACGAAAGATAACATGGAAAAAGTACAGAACATCATAACAGCTAATATTTACGGAAATAATAACCCTATGAATATTGTTGCAGGATTGGATGTGAAACTGAATGACATTTCGACCGTACTGTATACAAAAGATTGTGACGAGCTTGAAAAGCTTGGAGTTGATATAAAGCAAATTGATGAATTAAAGCAAATTATTCAAGCACATAACAGTGATAAAACGACATTGAAGCAAAAGATGGTAAAATGGCTTGGATCTGTTTCCGCCTCCATTGCTGCGAAAGGCCTTTATGACAATATTCCTGCAATAAGTGAATTCATTTCTAAAATTATTTGAAAACACTTGGTCTAGCCGTATCAAGTAAACTTATGCGTACAGTGCCACCTTATACAACTGGCAGGCTACTGGCACAGGAATGCAGATCGAATTGTGCGTTAGCGTTTTTGTGCCTGGCATAAAGCAAGTCAGCAATTGAGGGCTCAAGCACGCTGCCCGCGCAGGGCTGACAGTTCCTTGCGCCAGCCCTGGGTTTCCATGCGACATAACTCGCCTCGGCAGAGGTTGTGCCTACAGCACTGCTTGCAAGTTTTGCCTGTTATTTAACCGTTTAGGTAGAAAAGGATAGTTGCAAGCTAGAGTGGAATAAAAGAATAGGTAAAACCTGCGCTCAGTTATAGTGTAATTGTATCCATATAAATATTGATAGTAATAATTTATTAACTATGGTAAGCTTAGGGGAACATGTTATTGAATCATACGCCCATATTATAAATACGGACAGGTCAATCCTAAAATTAAACTCTATTATTGAAAAATTTGGCTATCAATTTCTGTGGATTGATGCTTCTGAATTTGAGAGAAATTTTTCGGACATTCTTAGTATTCAAAAAAATGACCAGAGGCTACTTACTATTATGATTGGCAGAGAACACCACGGAATATCTCATGAGTTGCATAACGCACTTATACACACGCCAGTTTTTGGACAAATGTTTATGCACATGGAGTTTCCAGGGATTATTCTTATAAAAAAGATGGAAACTTTTAAAATAACTAACGATACTGATGATCCTTTGATAGAACATGAAGCTCTAATAGGTTTTAGTACTTTTGTTTCAGACCTGTTACTTCAATTAAGGCTATACAAGATTGGGGAAATCCGATGTTCTCAACTTTTCCAAATGACATCGGTGTCACGACAAATATCGTTAAGAAAAACTGGGATTTCAATTGGCTCTGCTGGAGACTTTAGCATAAGCGATAAAGATGTGGAAGCTCTATCAAGCATATTAACTGTTACGTACAAGTCAAACTCTCTTACCGAGCTTGCAATTAAGAATTTTAGTATTGTATATGATATTCCGGATGGCAGAATTAGGTTTATTACTTTAATGACTTGCTTAGAAAGCTTATTTAATCTTGGCAAAGACCAAATTGCTCATACCATTGCTAGACATTTATCGGTGATACTTTCGAAGAACAAAGCGCAATTTAGAGATAATTATGTAGGAATTAAAAAACTATATAATATGAGAAATTCGATTGTTCATGGCAGCGCGTATAAAGGCGATATAATAGTAGATTATCTTGATTTGTCGGAAAAAGTAAGAAGGGCAATTAACTATTGTAACACGCCCGATTTAACCAAGGAAAAATTATTTGAAGATTTAAACACCAGAGGCTTTTAGTCTGCGCTGGGAGCTTCAAATCATAATGGGATTGCGATTCTGGCCATTCTTTTAGTAGGGAAATAGACGTATTGACAATTATTTTGGAACAATTTTGTTTGTTTTTGAGTGCAAGAAATAAAAGGGGCTAAATAAAAATAAAGCCCCGGAAAATTCGTATCCTTTGAAAATCATTTGAGGTGATTGCAAATTGTATTCCCAAAGGCAATTGGTTCTTCAGTCTTTCTTCATAAAAAGGGGGGCCAATAGCCCCAATAAGATAACAATATAACCTGTTTATCAGGTCACGTGGTTAAATAGCAGGCAAGTCATCGACAACAATAGTTCAAGGGGCAGCATCAAAAAAATCATTCGGAGGAAGACTTGAAAGCACCCGGGGTGTCAGCAAATCTTCTTTCTTTCTACGCCTTATTTCCGCTATAAGAGCATCGATAATTACTCTATGACGGGTAAGGGTTTCATTGTTTGCGCCATCAATCAGAGCCTTGGTGTATAGTTGGGTTTCCTTCGCCAGCCAGTCAACCAGGATGCGCTCATCCGGCAGCTGGGGTTGTTTGTCCATAAGTACAGCCATGAATTAATTATAATTTAATTCACAAACATTGAACCAATTTGACTAACAGAATGCCGACTGGTCGATACATCTAAAATTTAAATGTAAGCGATGGCAAAAATCCCATTATGAGAAATTTGACTATTATCACTTGTGTAATATTTTCCACAGTTGTTGACTAAAGTCAATTCAATGTTCCTTTAAATTTTAATAGAACGACTTTTGTATAAACATGTGTATCCGTGAAAAGAAACTGTGAATTATGTATCCGGAAGACTTGCCAACGCATTTGCAAGAGTGCTCCGAGATGGAACTATATCTTGCCTCCAACCTGAAAAAGATCACTTCTTCCAGGTATCTTTTGGCTTTACTCAAAGAATACCTTGATGAACCCGACCAAAAGAAAAGGCAGCTACTGGCCGCCCAGATGTATCTTAGCATGGAGGATAAGACCGCCGATACACTTTAATATGGTTCAGAATACAACCGTAGCGGTTTTTCTTTCTAAGCGAGTTATTGTTATTTAAATCTCCCAGGCGATGTTTCCGTGAGGCCTTGTGTTTGGCCCGGAACTCGCCGTCTTTGTGACAAGTGTTTAGATTTACCATTCCCATTTCCATAGAACCGTATTTTTAAGGCGTTTCATCCGATAAAAAAAGCGGTTCATACTGCTTGTATGACTTTGCGTATATACATTGAAAAATATATACAAATACGTATATCGGTGTTGTGGAATCTTTATATGTTTGTTTTGTATTTATGCATTCAAACACTTATCCCTTTCCCGGTAGTTCCATTCGTTTTTCCTTCTCGCTGAAGCAATCATCTCCCCGAAAAACCAGTTTGTTAAAGCTCCAAAGGCTAGTTAGCGCCCCTCAATCGTAGATTATGCTTAAACGGCTACTGTTTATCCTGCTGCCATTGGCATGCAGCTACCTTGTTTTTGCACAGGAAACGCCCCCGCCCAATGCACGGGAGGTGGCACGGCTTGACAAGCTTTCGCAGGCATATATCGCCTCCGTTAGTAATAAGGCAGAGCAGGTAATCACGGATATTGGGAAACAAAACGCTCAATATCTCGACAAGCTGCAAAGCCGGGAAATCCGGTTGCAAAAGAAACTCGCTAAAATAGATTCCCTTGCCGCGCAGAATATCTTCGCCGGCTCCGCCGCTAAATACGAGCAATTACAAAACGACATTAAGAATAAGTCTGACAAGCTGCAACGCAGCACCGGCCTGTACTTACCCTGGACCGATACCGCTTCCAATAGCCTGCAATTTCTTACTAATAACCCGCTCACGGGCAAGCTGCCCGTCAGCCCTTCGCAGATGAAAGATGCGTTAAGCAAGGTGAAAGAGCTGGAAGCGCAGCTGCGGCAGGCAGAAAACGTAAAAGAGTTTATTCGTCAGCGAAAGGACTACCTGCGGCAGCAACTGTCAACATATGACCTGGGCAGCGACCTGAAAAAGTATAATGCCACTGCTTATTACTATAGCCAGCAGTTAAATGATTATAAAGCTTCGCTATCAGATGAAACCAAAGCCGAGCAAAAAGCCCTTGCGCTGCTGCGGCAATACAAGCCCTTTCAAAACTTCATGGAAAAGAACGGTGCGCTGGCGGGGCTGTTCAACATCCCATCAGATTATGCCAATACAGGGGTGGGAGGACTGCAAACTGTTAGCCAGATCCAAGGCCTGCTCAGCCAGCGAATAAACAACATGGGACCCAATGGTATGCAAACCGTACAGGCAAGCCTATCTGCTGCACAATCTGAGCTGTCTAAACTGCGTAACCGCTTTCCGCAGGTGGGCGATGCGGCGGATATGCCGGATTTTAAACCCGATGCCACTAAAACAAAACGGGTAAAAGATCGGATTATTTATGGTCTTGACATCCAGACCAGCCGCGGCAACAACTTTATGCCCAACTACAGCGACATAGGCCTTTCCATTGGTGTGAAGCTAACCGACCGCTTTACCACGGGTATCGGGGCATCCTACAAACTTGGCTTTGGTAAGGATATAAGCCATATCAAATTTACCAGTGAAGGCCTCGGCCTGCGCCAGTACATCGATTGGAAAATAAAAAAGAGCTTTTTCCTGAGTGGCGGCGGAGAGCTGAACTACTTAAGCGCCTTTAACGGCATCAAGGAGCTGCAGGATTATACCGCCTGGAAAAAGTCGCTGCTGCTGGGCGTAAGTAAAACAGTATCCCTCAAAACAACATTCTTCAAGAATACCAAAGTATCCCTGCTATATGATTTCCTGCACGCTACCAATGCCCCAAAAGGGCGGGCGCTCGTGTTTCGCGCAGGCTATAACTTTTAATTGACTGGCAAAAACCCTCATTACTCCTAAACTCATGCGCTTATGACCTCCCCATTCCTCCGGACCTGCGGGTTCGCGTCGTTGGCTCTTTCGGTTTTATTTCCTGGTGTTTTGATGGCGCAAGACAACGATGAGTCGTCGAAATTCACCTTCAACTACCAGAACGTATTACCCGGTACACCCGAGAATGCGTCGCTGGGAAGCTATGGCAATACATCGATAAGCACCGCCTCCGGCCGCCCTGATATCAGCTTCACCCTCTACACGGTCAGCTATGGCGGCGTATCCGTGCCGATACGCATCGCCTACGACCCTTCGGGTGTCAGGTACAGCGATATTCCTTCCGCACTAGGCATGAAATGGAGCCTGGAGGCTGGTGGCAACATCACCCGGAGCGTTAACGGGATGCCCGACGAGGATTACCTGCTGAATCATATGACTGCGCTCGACAGCACCTTCATCGCGTTTGAAAACCTGCATCCTTATACGCTATCCGCACAAGACAGCATGGCCCGGATGGCCAACAACCTGCGCGATTGCATGCTGGACAATTACTATTATAGTTATCCCGGCCATAGCGGCAGCATGTACCTGGGACCGGGCGCCAGGTTTTACGCCGATAAAGACTATTCCAAAATTCAAATCGGCTATGGCAATCACCTGGATACGATATCCATCCGGGACGATGCCGGCAATACTTACCTGTATGGCGGGGCGTACGACCTGTCGAAAACCACCTTTAACGGCGCTTACAGCCGCATGTCGGCAGGTACCTGGAACCGCCGTGTGTCGTGGAAGCTGTACGCCATTATCACGGCGCTTAAAAAGCGGATTAATTTTATTTACAACGACTATTGCTATACCAACTATTACCAAACCAATTCGCAGCGATATACTTCGCATACCAGCTCGGGGTCATACAATGGCTGCAACTTCAACGTAGACAACGAAGCCAACTACAATACCTGTCACTTTGAAAACCAGGCGTCCCTGCTTGGCAGTATCGAGACGGACGACCAAAAGGTGATTTTTCAATACGCTACCGACAATACGCGCGCTATCTGGACAAAACAGCTTATCAGCATGAAGGTGGTGTCTGCTATCACCGGCGATACCATCCGGCGGGTCAGCTTTGGCCACGCCGGCGATTACCTGTCGTCGTTCAGCGAGCTGGATACGTCAAAGGCGACGGTTAAAACATATTCTTTCAGCTATAACAGCGATAGCCCGCTCACCCCTTCTTCGCTCAGCCGGGATATGTACGGCTATTATAACAATTCGTTCAACACCGCCCTCATTGCAGATTCGGGTGCGCTGCTGTATGGCTATTCATTGGACATTGCCAACCGGGCGCCTTATGACGTATTTGCGGCCGAAGGGACCCTGTCTGCTGTGACCTGGCCCACAGGCGGCAATACTACCTATGAGTACGAATACAATACCGACACCGTGAATGGGATACCGGTATATGCTTCGGGGTTACGAATTAAATACATAGAAGACCATGATGTAGGTGGTACGACCTATAACCGGCGCAATTTTTATTACAAAGGCCTGTTTGGTGGTCAAAGTTTGATAGACATGACCGGTACGGGCGATGGCCCAATCAGTGACGGGGGTAGCCAAAGCACCTGGAACCCTACCATCACCAATGTGTTTTTGTCTGATAACCCGAACCTGAAAAATATACATGACTACCATTATGGACAAGTCATCACGGAGAATGTATCTCCAACGGATACGACCTGGTCGAGGGATACCTACGATATACAGTACGGTATTTATGATAAGATTACACCCTTGCTGGTAAAGCACGAAAATTTTATAGGCGATACGCTGCATGTTCTTAAATCGACTACGTGGCAGTACCATTTTACGCGGGTGGACAGTCTGCGGATTACCACCTATGTACTCCGAAAGCCGTATTCCTGGGTAGGGCCGTTCTATTACGAGGGTAACCCAAGCGCCTTCAACGATTGTGGTAACCCGATATATTGGGGCTATGACCCCGAAAGTCCCCTTTTTCCGTGGATTTATTCGCTGGTCAGCCAAACGGATACAGATTACAGCTCGCTGCCCGGTAAGGTACAGGCGGTAGCGAATACCTACTACAGCAACCCGGTATACCTTAAAACGTCCGCTACGACAGATTCAAGGGGCCGCATACAATCGGCCTTGTACCAATACCCGTTTAATTTTCCGGCGGACACTACACTGAAACGGATGGCAGACAGCAACTGGATTACCCCGGTTATCGTTCATACAGATTCTGTGGCGGGCGCTGCCATATTCAGGAGAACCAATGACTATTCGTTTAACAGTGCAGGTTTTTTCACGGTAAGCGATGTACACCTCGATAACCTGAAACTGGGTGGAAGCCAGCTGTTCCATTATTACAGTTATGACGCCGATGGTAATATACTTGAGCAGGGCAAGCATGGCGATGTACGCAAGTCATATATCTATGACTATAATAAGGGATACCCGGTAGCAGAGGCGGTGAATGCCTCGGCGGCGGATATTGCGTACACCAGCTTTGAAGCAGACGGCGGTGGTAATTGGTCGGTTGGTTCGTCATCGCGCGACACAGGGGCTATCACTGGCAGGCAATGCTATAATCTTAGTAACGGGAATATCAGCAAGCCGGCATTAACCTCCGGCAATACTTACACCATTTCTTATTGGAGTAAGAATGGCGTCAAAACAATCAGCGGTGGCAGTGGCTCGTCCCGAACGGGCAGAACGGCCAAGGGCTGGACCTATTACGAGCATAACCTTACGGCCAGCTCTACTACCATTACCATCAGCGGAACGGGTGCTATTGATGAATTGAGGTTGTACCCCGCCGGGGCGCAAATGACCTCCTACGTGTATGACCCGTTGATAGGTGTTACGGCTATGTCCGATACAAATGGGGAGGCTGTCTATTATGAATACGATGCTTTTAACCGGTTGAAGTTCTTAAAGGACTACAACGGGAACATTATTAAAAGCGTTGAGTACAACTATCATCGCTAACCATCTCCTTATTTTTTTGACAATAACCAATTCGATTATATGAAAAGTGGTTTATTAAATATAATACCCATAATAAGCCTGGTTTTGGCCGGCTTGTTTTGCCGGGCGCAGGCCGATACCAGTAAGAACTATGTAATTACCCATACCATCAAAAGAGCCGGTATTTTCAGCCAGTCGCAAATCGATACGTTGTCCATTGCCGTCCAGGGAAAATCGAAAACGATTGTCTATTTTGATGGGTTGGGCCGGCCGATGCAATCGGTCATAGCAAAAGGCAGCCCTTTGCAAAAAGATATGGTGTCACCGGTAGTCTATGACGCGTTTGGGCGGCAGCCGGTTAAATACCTGCCTTACACCGATACGGCAGCAGCCGGCTATGGTTCGTTTAAAAGCAATTGGGCTACCCGGCAGCCTGCTTTTTATAATGGCCTTTTACAAGGAGTAGACACCAGCTCCGCACCCTTTAGCCGGACGATATTTGAGTCATCGCCGCTTAACCGGGTGCTGGCGCAGGGAGCGCCGGGGGCGGTATGGCAGCCAAATATAGCCGATGCCTATGATACCAGTCCCAAAGTGGTGAAAGTCCGGTATGCCAATAATACCGCGCACGATAGTGTCCGCATTTTCGATGCTGATTCCGCGGGCGTAATTCGTTCCACCGGTTTTTATGCCGGAGGCCTGCTTTCGGTGCAGACCAGCCTGGACGAGCATAATAATATGACCAGGACTTATACCGATAAGTCGGGGCATATTCTACTGAAGAGACTGTTTATTGACAATGATTCGCTGCAAACGTATTATATCTATGACGATTTTGATTTGCTCCGTGGCGTGATACAGCCGGAAGGGGCGGCCGCCATAACAGGCAGCAGTTGGACGGCATCGGCTGATTTTGCAGGAAAATGGATCTTCCTGTACAGGTATGATGGCCGCAACCGGCTGGTGATGAAAAAGGTGCCGGGGGCGGATAGTGTATTGATAGTATACGATCCCTGGGACAGGCCTGTGCTTACGCAGGATGGCAACCTTCGCAGCCAGAACCGCTGGTTATTTACGAAGTATGACCGGTTAAACCGGCCCATCATGAGCGGCAGTATTACCGATACCCGGTCGCAGGACAGTATTCGTGCGGAACTGGATGCGGCTACCGGCCGCTACGAATCGGTATACACTTCCGCCAGCGAAGGGTATACACTGAACAATAGCTTTCCTTCGGGCGGCAGCTATACGCTTACGCTCTATACCATCACGCATTACGACAATTACGATAGCCTGCCATCGTGGAAAAGTGGGTACAGCTTTGTAAATGAGTATAGTATTGCCGACACCAGTCACCATCTTCGCGGGCAGGTAGTGGGTACTCAAACCAAGATACTCAATAGCAGTACCTGGCTGCGGAGTGTGGTATATTACGACGATAAATACAGGGTAATACAATCCACAGGAGATAACCAGGTGAGTGGTAAGGACCGTGTGACGCAGGTACTAACCTTTGATGGAAAGGTATCGAACAGCTACCAAACCCATACCAGCACCTGGTTTACCACGGCCATCATAACCCGGAAAAACTATACCTATGACCATGCGGACCGGGTGCTTAAAGTGACCAATTTCATCTACGATGGTATGACCAATGTTATCGAAACGGCCGACCCGGGAACAACTATCGCAGAAAACGCCTTCAATGAATTAGGCCAGCTTTTAAACAAGAAGCTGCACCAAACGCCCGCCAGCAGTACTTACCTGCAAAAGCTGGATTACTCCTACAACATCCGCGGCTGGCTCAATGGTATTAATGAGCCTTATGCAGGCGGTACAGGCTACGACGAAAGCGACCTGTTTAATTTTTCGCTGCATTATAATACCACCCATATGTCGTATGCCACGGCGCAATACAATGGCAATATATCGGAAATGCTTTGGAAGGGCGGATATGATGAATACCTGCGCGGTTATAAATACGGCTATGATAAAGCCAACCGGCTACTGGAAGCGGATTACGGGTTTAAGTACGTGAATATCTATAATGACACCACCTGGGATTTTACCCAGCGGTACAATGAAAAGATAGACGGGTACGATAGAAATGGCAATATCAAACGCCTGGAACGATTTCACGGGGCCTGGAACCGGGTAGATGATTTGAATTATGCCAGCTACGACGGTAATAAGCTGTTGGTGGTGCAGGACGGCATATATTCCAATTTGCCGGTAGGCTTTCATGACGGCAACAGCTGGATAGACGATTACCGCTACGACCAGAACGGTAATATGACCTTTGATTTTAACAAAGACATCGATACGATTCATTATAACCACCTGAACCTGCCGGATTCTATTCATGTGTATGGTAAAGGGAGTATTGTGTATACCTATGACGCGTTGGGTAGCAAACTGCAAAAAAAGGTGATTGATACAACGGGCGGCTCCACCAATATCACTACTTATAAGTATGCAGGGGTTTATGTATACAAAAATGATTCGCTGGAGCTAATCAATCACGAAGAGGGCAGGATACGGTTTAAACGGAATACCCATGCCATTTTGAGTGAATGTCCTCCCCCGGACCCTGGTGACCTTTATCCGTGTGATCCTTATGTTGTCCGCACGGATGTCATCGACAGCTTTTACTATGATTATTTCCTGCGGGATCACCTGGGGAATGTGCGGATGGTTATTACTCCGGAAACGAAAACAGATTTGTATGCGGCTACCATGGAAACAGGGGCGGCTGCCAAAGAGGAGCAGCTGTTTACCAACCTTGGCAGCACGCGGACTACCAAGCCTGCCGGCTTTGATACGGATACGGCCAACCACCAGGTAGCCCGCCTAAACGGGGATATCAATACCAGTGGTAACCATAGGGTAGGGCCCAGTCTTATTATTAAGGTGATGGCGGGCGATACGGTATCCCTGGCCACGAGGGCGTGGTACAGCGGTAGTCCCCAAGCCCCGCCCAGCGGGCTTAGCCCGGTTGCAGACGAAATAGTATCTTTATTAACGACAGGTGTGGTGGGGGCCGGTGGAACGCATGGGGGTAATATACCCACGCAGGACATCACCGACGGGTTGACACCAATTGTAAGTGATTTGTTGAGTAATTCGCAATCGTACGATAACAGTAAGCCCAAAGCCTTTCTGAACTGGATGATAGTAGATGAAGAGTTTAAAAAGGTAACCAGCTCCAACCACATGGGGGCGGTACAGGTGCCAACGATTAGCGGTGGCGATAGTAGTCACCTGCTGGTGGGTCCTGCCAATATGGTGGTGAGGCGTGGCGGCTGGTTGTATGTATTTGTAAGTAATGAAAGCAACCAGAATGTGTTCTTTGACGGACTGGTGGTGAGCCATAAGCGCGGGCCGGTGGTGGAGCAGAGCGATTATTATGCGTTTGGAATGGAGATACCCGGCCTTACCAGTCATGCCAACACGGCAAGTACCTACAATGATAACCGGTACAAATACAATGGAAAGGAATTGCAGGACAAGGAATTTAAGGATGGCAGCGGGTTGGCATGGGAGGATTATGGAGCGCGGATGTATGACCCGCAGTTGGGTATCTGGCATGTGATAGACCCGCTGGCGGATAAGATGAGAAGGTTTTCGCCGTATGTTTATGCTTTTGATAATCCTACCAGGTATATAGACCCTGATGGAATGAGCCCAACAGATCATTACCTGGATAGCAAAACGGGGAAAGTATTGGGTCAGGACGGCGCTAAAACGGATAATATAAGGGTTGTAAATAAAGAAAAGTTTGAGGAAGTGAAAAAGGCAAACCAAGGTAGCACCACCAGTAAGCAAGCAACCAAAGATTTACAGGCAGTTAGTAGTGTTGTGACAATTGATGAAACAAAGATCCAGAATGATGTAGAAAATGCAAATATGCAGACACAAATAACTGGTAATGAAAATCAGGTTAATATTATATTGAAAGTTAATAATTCAGGAGAAATTCCTACTGGCACTGTAACAAGTGTTCCTGGACCACCAGGAGACAATGAGGAGGCTTTCATTGATGTTAATTATAGCTTAGACCCCGAAATGAAAGATATTCCTATATTAAAAACTGCTTCAAACCTCTTCCTTGCACAAGTTCATGGCCATCCACTATTTAATGACCCAAAGAAACAAAACGTATCTGGCACATCAACTAAGGATGTAATTTCGGCAGCGAAAGGGGAAATAGTTATTTATTCAATGGATTCTTATAAGGGTTCACCAAATTCAAGTATTAACCGGGTGACTCCAAATGGAACCCAAACGAATGGCATAGGTACGGTATGTGAGGATTATAATTTTGGCAATGATGCATTAAGAAGAAAGACCGGAATCTCAAAATAACTAATTTTATGAAAATAATTATTCTATTTGCGTTTTTTGCAATACATATTTCTTGTACAACCCAAAATAAAATCATTGAGACAAAGAACTATAATGACCCTATTGTCTACATACTCCAAGAGAATGTAGAAGCGTTACTAAAAATAGAATTGATAAAACATGGTGGTAATATCTACTTTGAACTGGAAGAAGATTGCGGAGTCTATACTATATATATTGGCGAGGACTTTAAAAATAATCCAACAGCCTATGTAACTAAAAGCAATAGGAAGTTATTTATCAATAATAAATTTTATCCGATAATATTTGATTTCGACATGCTTTTTGCATCGATAGAAAATGCAGATTCCATTATGACAAAATCGTCATTAGAAAAATATCCAATAATTACGAGAAGGCTCATTATCAATGAAGGATTTTATGTTAAATTCAAAAGAAATGGTGAAATTATTAAAAGTGGACATGGATTAGCAGAACCAATAAATCAAAAGTAACCAACCAGTTTCCGTTCAGCCGTGCTAGCAAAACAAAATGATTACATTAGGGCACACGCTGGCGTAAGGTTGCCGCTGAGGCTTTGTGGGTTGGTCACCTTGTGCGTTTATGCAAGTACATCCAGTAGCAGGCGCTGGCGCATAAGAGTGGGCACAAGCACGCTTCGCGCAAGGCCGGGCGGCATGCTTGCGCCAGTAGGGGCGGATTCTATTAAAATGAGATCTTCACGAGAGAAGTATCTAATCTATACAAGGAGGTTCAATAATAACGAAGGGTATTATGTGAAATTTAAACGAGATGGTGAAATTATAAGTAGTGGATATGGATTGGCTGAACCAATGAATAAAAAGTAGTTCAATCAGATGCATACATACGTCAACTATGGGGTATTGATAATAGTCGATGATTTATTTAATTCAATTAACGTAAAAGGATTATGCATTCGATAGGTTAAAACGTATTATCGGACCCTGTTTCGCTGAAAATGGTGATTGTACTGGATAAAGACACTGTCTGGCAAGGATATAACTCTGGTACGGCGCCTTATTATGGGGAAAATTGTAGAGGGCTTATGGTAGAAAGAAGATGACCTGTCTCAATAGTATGATCTTTTCATCAACCGGAAAGAAAGATCCGAATGGCGGTAAAGATCCTATGAATAAAGAGGAATTAAAACCACGAATTAACGAAAATAAAATACGTAAAGAGCGAAATGTAATACCCAGGCAAATATGAAAAACATATTCATTTTATTACTTTTAGTGAACAATTACTATAATAATTGTGGCCAGGTTAATCCTAAATTTTCAATAACTATTTGGGATACTAATTCTTCACTGGGTTATACTATAGTATATCATATTAACGATGACAGTTTGAAGGTGAATAGAAATAGTGGCTTTGAAGATGACAAAAATAGAATTCTCTTGCAAAGGAAACTTACCGAGAATGAAAGCAAGACATTTTCCAAGTTTCTGTCCTCCTTTCCAATTGATAGCCTAAAAAGTAAGTATAATGCTGATAATACAAAAATTACTGTTATGGATGGGGATCAAAAATCAGTGCAGTTACAGTTTAATAATAAGATTAAGACCATTGATATATACAATTATTACCAAAAGGACTTAGATGGTTTATTTCAAGTTATTAATAAATATATACCTGATAAAGGGTTGAAAATAGAATTTGATGTGGCTCATTAAAAAGGTGAAATCAATAGCTTTTTTGTTTTCTTTCTCAGGCGAGTCTCCATGTGAGGAGCCTTGTATATGGCCGAGGGACTAGTGCAGGAATGCTGGCCAGCTATGTGTGTGGGCGTTCCTGTGCTTTGCCATAAAATGGTTCATTCCTTAAGTCTGTTGTGTTTGTTCCATAGCATTATAGAGCGTGAGGCACAGGCACGCTACCGCACAACTTCAGCTCTGCATGCCTGCGCCAGGGAGGGCCAAGGAGGGGTTGAAACACGAGCTAAACACTAACCAACAAAAAAGTTTTATGTTTAAATTATTCCTTTTACTTAGCTCAATTCTTTTGTCCGCTTCAGCGTCTGCTGATGGAATCCTGGTTTCGTGGAGTGCGAATAGCCTGGTTGGTGTAACAAAGGAAAAATTTGAAGATGCGAAGCAATGGACGACAGGAGACATTTTAAGCAGAAATCTTGCTGTTGTCTCCTGGCCGGAGACTTATCTGTTATTAGTCGCTTCCCTGCAACATGCGGCAGACACTTTCTTTCTACAGGGATTAATTCAGCAAATCACCAATTCTTCTGCTGTCAAACTACAATTTACCAATCGTTTAATCATATGGGAGCGGATAACACGCGGAGATATTCTATTTGAAGGTAAGGGCATCCAGATTGACGATGATTTATTTACCGTAGCAGGTAGAGCCAATTTCTTTTTAAGAAATATTACCAAACACAATTTTGGCTTAGTTGTGCCCTTGTCCACTTCTGCTGAATTAAGGGAGTTGCAAACCAAATGGAAATTCTATGCAGCAGGAAAGATGGCAGAACCTTACCAAAATCCGTTTGAGACCCAGGTAACCAGGTTACGGGAAATACAGAGCTTAAGTGCCTTGGAAGCTTTGATTACGTCCCTGCGGCCTTCGGACACTAAAGAACAATTGACGAAAACCTGCCTGATGAATCTATATCACTTAACTGAGATGCCAAAAGAAAAAGGTTCAGCGTCCTTCTGTAATCCGGATACCTATGCCTTATCTTTTCTTGGCATACTGACGGGCGACAAAAAAAATGATGAAAAGAAGAATTACGCGTGGTGGTCGAGCTGGTGGATAGAAAATAAAGGTCGCCTGACCTGGAACAAGGAAAAAGCGATATTTGAAACAGCCCCACACTAGGGTAAGTATGTGATTGAATAATCAGCGGACTAGATGAGAAAAAAATCCGTACAAAATATAATATACCAACATGACAAACTCCTTAATATGAAAATTACACTTGCGTTTGCCATTTTATTGTTTCATTCAGTTTTGTATCCTTATGCTCAGTCGACACCTGAGCGTACTAAAAAATATTTGATATCTATACGGGATATTAATTATTCAATGGCTTATAGTCATATTTATAATATAAATAATGATAACATTAAGGTGGTTTTTCACGGCGGATTGGTAGGTGAGCGCGATTCTCTCATATTTGATAAAAAACTTTCGCAAAGTGAAACGAATATTTTCATCAAATTGCTTTCTTCGATCCCGTTAAGTAAATTGAAAGATAACTATAGCGATCCCTGGATACTGGATGGTGATCGGAAAGTAGTGGAATTGAGTATCGGTAAGTTAAACAAAACCATTAACATTGAAAATGCATATCAAAAAGATATGGATACTCTTTTTAAAGCAGTAAACAGAGTAATTCCTAAAAACATTATGATATACTATGTAAAAAGGAAGAAAAGGAAATAGCCGTACCTCTTTCTCCGACGAGTCTCCGTGTGAGGGAGCCTTGTATATGGCCGCGGGACTAGTGCAGGAATGCCGGCCAGCTATGTGTGTGGGCGTTCCTGTGCTTTGCCATAAAATTAAAAGCGGGCGGCTCTCCGTATGATTATTCCGTCCTTAACATTTTAACCGGGTTTGATAATGCCGCTTTAATTGCCTGGAAACTAACCGTAACCAAAGTCAGGGCCAATGCGCCGAGGGCTGCCGATGCAAAGATCCACCACGATAGGCTGGCATGGTACTGGTAATTGCCGAGCCAGCGGTGCATCAGCCAGTAGGCCACCGGGCTGCCAATAAGCAGGGAAAGGCCCACCAGGCCGATAAACTCACGAGATAGCATATGCCAAAGATTGAGCACCGAAGCGCCCAGCACCTTGCGAATGCCGATTTCCCGGATACGCTGTTCTGCTACGAAAGCGCTCAGGCCCAGCAGCCCCAATAAGGAGATGACAATGGCGAGCACCGTGAAGAAGCCTGCCAGGCTGCCGATGCGCTCTTCATCACCGAATTTTTTCGCATATTCCTGGTCGGCAAACTTGTATTCGAACGGGTTTTCGCGATCATATTGTTTGAGAACAGCGGCGATGGCGTCGAGCGCCTGCGACATAACAGCCTGTGGATTTACCCGGATATTCAGGGTCCTGCGCCGTTTTTTATCGAGATTAAAAATCATTTGCCGCGCCGGTTCGTAGGGCGACTGCATTACCATATCCTTCACCACGCCAATGATGGTATATTGCCCGTTATTGCCCCATTTTACTACCTCCCCCACGGGATGTTTAAAACCCATGTATTTTGCGGCTGTTTCATTGATCACGAAAGCATTCGAATCGGTAGCGAGATCAGCTGAAAAGTCGCGTCCTTCTTTTATCTGCCAGCCGGTAACCCGGCCGAATGTTGCGCTGACCCCATTAACGGTAAATTCTTCCTGCATAGCAGGGTCCTTCCCCCGCCAGGAATATCCCATATTGGTGGTCCAGGTATTGGTAGGATTACTCTGCGAAGTGGCTACCTCCTGTACAAGATTTGTTTGTATCAGCTGATTGCGAATCAAATCAAAATGCTGCCGCACATTGTTTGACTGAACAGGAACCATAACAAGCCCGGCACGACTATAGCCCACCGGGCGGTCTTTAACATATTGTATCTGGCGGAAAACCGCAATAGTTCCGATAATTAAGGTAACGGATACCATAAACTG
>Ga0307508_10002776_pt1 | contig 18239 bp, 18 predicted proteins | sample 9_EM_MG_FD_203089 | JGI IMG/M metagenome (GOLD analysis project Ga0307508, IMG submission 203089) | Populus trichocarpa ectomycorrhiza microbial communities from riparian zone in the Pacific Northwest, United States - 9_EM | ecosystem: Host-associated > Plants > Roots > Unclassified | place... | reverse complement strand
CGCCGCCCGTGCCGCCCACGCCGGTGCTGCCCGCGCCGCCGCCGCTGCCGCCGATGCCGCCCGCGCCGCCGCCGCCCGCGGCGCTGCTCGTGCCGCCGGACCCTGCCGAAGGTTGCGAGCCTGCCTGACCGCTGTCCGTGCCGGCCATCGCGGAAGTCCCACCACTGGGGACGACTCCGCCGCCGCCGCTGCCCGACCCTGCGGCGGTGGACGCCGTTCCGGCTGTCGGGTTCCCTACCTTGACCGCCTGCTGCGTATCCGTGCCGCCTGAGCTGCATGCCCAACTTGCGGAGGCAATCCCGGACACGAGGAGCAGCGATGAAAGCGGGCGTGATTTAAACATGTCGGAACCTTTGGAGCAGAGTTGGAAAACACGGTCTCAAGAAAACGCGCTGCATGGGCTGGGCGCTACTGCAGCACTTTGATTTTGATATTGCGAAAGTACACTTCCGCGTATTCGGCCTGCAGCGCGAGTGGGCCGTGGTCGAGCGCCATCCAAGTTCCCCCGACCTGACACTCCATGTCGGTGAGTCCATTCACCACCGTGCCATTGACGTTGTACGAAGCGTCTTTACTGCCGTGCACGGTCAGCTCGATGATGTTCCATTCGGTAGCAGGCGACGTCGACGCACCTTCACCGCCCTTATTGAGATTGGGGGGAGTAGCGAGAGCCTTGTAGTAGCTCGCGGGCGCACCGATCGATTTCTTAGTGCCAGTCGCCGAATAGGCGTCTTGGCCGTTCGTGTTCGTAAACGGCCACTGTGCTCTGGTCTTGTTGACGAGCATGAAGATGTTGCCGACGACCCAATCTCCGGGCCACGCCTGGCTGCCGATTTGAAACTCGATCGATTCTGGCCAGACCTGGTTCGGGTCGTTACAGATGTGAAAGCACAGGCCGTTGTCGCGGTCGGCTTGCTTGCGGTCGGAAAATCGCTTTGTGCCCCACTTGTACTCTTCGTGGAACACGTAGCTACTGTACGACTCGTTCGTGCGCAGCGTTGCCGTAGGCTGATCGCTCTGATCGGGCTGGGTTGGATAGACGTGGATCGCGGGCTCGCCGCTGGCGGAATCGACCGTATAGAACGCGGCCGCGCCGGGCGATGGGGTAAAACCGGTCAGGTCCTTGCCGTTGAAGAGCGTGGTCCATCCTGCGTCCGAGCCGCCGCCACCACCAGCGCCAGCGCTGCCGCCTGCGCCAGCAGCGCCAGCGTTGCCGCCAGCGCCACCGGCACCACTGCTACTACCACCCGTGCCGGCGCTACCACTCGTGCCCGAGCTTGCACCGGTGCTGATGGTGCCGCCCATACCACTCATGCCTGCGGCGCCGCTCGCGGCTGGCGGCGTGCCGCCGATCGGCACGCTCGAAGTTCCGGCTACGACCCCGGTACCAGCGTTTCCGCCCGCGACTTGGCCGCTGCCGCCATTGCCGACTGACGGGTTCGACGGAGACGCTCCCGAGCAAGCGAACGCACTCGCTGCCAAGACTACCGCGGCCGAAACCACAGGAGCCGAGTGGCCGCCGAAGCGTTGAGCGAGCCGCGCAGAATTTTCGCCGAATTGAATCAATAGCAGCTTCATAGCTTCCCGCTTTCCGAATGAGTGAGTGCCGCTTGCGCGTGCCTTCACCGTTTTCAAGGTGCCACCACCGTTAGTTGCACAGACCCCGCTTCGCTCGAATTGACGCCATCACCGACGACGAACGTAAAGCCGTCCACGCCCACGAAGTCCGGATGTGGAACGTACGCTAGGTCTTTGCCGAAGCCCTCCAGCGTGCCGTGAACCGGCATACGCGAGATGCGGAAGTCGAGGGCATCGCCATCGGGGTCGGTGCCCGCAAGCGAAAGCAACAGCTTGGCGTTGGCTTTCAGTGATAACCCCGGGCTGTTATTATTCGTAGCTACGGGCTTACCGGGCTTGGGCTGCAGATTCATGGCCGAAAGCCAGGCTTTGAAGACCGACAGCGCGCTGTCGTCGAGGATGCTCTTGGCCAGCGGCGGCATGGCCGTGCCGTCCAGCGCCGACAAGCGCTTGAACAAGATGGACGAATCCGGGTTCTGAGGCGCCAGCACCTTGGCGCCGGTGATGCCCTCCGCCTCGACCGGGTCGGCCCCGATGAGCCCTTGCATGTCGAGCGGCGTGTTGAAGCGCCCGTCCCAGTTGCCCCGCGCGGGGCCATCCGGCCTGTGGCACTGCGAGCAGTTGGCGTCGAGATAAGCGCGAGCACGCTCCTGCGCGAATGCGGTGCCGGTGTGCAGGCTTGGCATTTGCGGTAGCGAAGCTGGCATCAACGGCGTCTTGAACAGGCCGAGCCCCTGCAGCGTGCTCAGCATGTTCGCGGTCAGCCCGCTCGTCGGGTAGTAAAGCGGGGCATTGAATTGCGCGGTTTTGGGCCCAAGCACGTAGCTCGCGCTCGAGTTGTGACAGCGCCCGCACTCGCCGCGGCTCGGATAGTGCCAGGTTTGATCACCCACCTTTTCTTGGAAGGACTTGGGATCTTGGAGATCCGCGTCGCTGTTGTCGGCACGCCAGCGATAGGTGACGCCGTAGTAGCGGTCGTCCTTGGCATGAACCAGAAAGCGCGTCTCCAAGCGATGGTTCGGGCCGCTTGGTTGCTCCAGCTCGAAGTGCTTGACGAACACCGTGCCCACGGGAAACGTCCAGTTGCCGTCCGACGTGACGTCGATTTGCTGCTTGGCGTCGCTGGGCACGATCATCCAGCGCGCCTTCTTCGCGCCGTCGGACCAGAGCGGCGTGCTCACGCCGTAGGGAATGACGCCGGGCGAAGGGGTCAAGCTTGCCAGGTTGGAGAAGACCCCGAGCTGGGAGATCAAGGCGGGCGGATCGCCAACCGGGGGGCCGCTTGGAACGATCTTGTAGACTTGGTTGTCGGTACCGGCGATGTAGAGCTCGCCGTCTCGGTCTTGCCCAAAGGTGACGATCTCGACGAAGGGCGTGTTGAGCTGCTGCTCGATGGGGCCGTGGGCGCGCTCGTCAGTCGTCGCCCACACGATACCGAGGTTGCAATCGCCAAACAGGTAACGTCCAGCCAGGTTCGGCAGCGCGCTACCTCGATAAACATAGCCGCCGATAATGCATTTGGCATTCGTCGTGGCGCTGAGGTCGGGACACGTCGAGTTGATGCCGTTACAGCTGTTGGGGCGGTCGAGGACCAGGTTCGCATCCTGGAGCGTGCCCGTGATTTGCGCGGGCTTGCCTGGCACCTGATAGGTATGGCTCGTGGAGACGAAGGTCCACGAGCCAAGATCTCGATTGCCTTCGCGGAACGGCCAGCCGTAGTTGCCGCCCTTCACGACTTCGTTCACTTCCTCTTGTGACGTATCCGTGTTCCCGCCCACGGTGCCAACGAACATCCTGCCCGTTGCCGAATCCATCGTCAGCTTGTGGGGATTGCGCTCGCCCTTCGTGTAGTACTCCTCGAGAATGTTCTTCCCCGCGTCCTGCTTGCCCACCCAGGGATTGTCGTTGGGAATGAAGTAACCCTGATTGATCCCGCCCGTGCTCTTGACGGTGATCGCGTGACTCTTCGTGGCATCTTGGTCGACGTCGATGCGAATGACGCCGGCAGTAATGCGACTGGTGAAGTCTTGGCCATTGTTCGGATTGCCGTACTCGCCGAACGAGACGTACAGAAAGCCGTCTTTGCCGAACGTCATGCCGCCGCCGCGGTGATAGGTGTCGGCGAGCGGCTCTTGGATCAGGTTCTTCTCGGTGCTCTTGTCGACGGAATTCTGACCCTCGGTCACCGTAAAGCGCGACAGGCGAACGGCCTGCGAACCGCCCAGGTCGGCCACGTAATACACGTAGATGTAGTTGCGGTTCGGCGAACCCGCCTGGCCGTACTGCGGGTGAAACACCAGGTTCATCAAGCCCGAGTCCTGTCCGGAAAACAGGCCCTGGCTGAGGTCGAGGAACACCTTGCCTGTATCGCTACCGAGGCTGGGATCGATGTACTTCACCTGGCCAAAGCGGCCGACGATGTACAGGTACGGCGTGCTGGGGTGGCTGGCGATGCTCATCACCGTGCGCAGACCGAGGCTTCCACTGACGGGCTGAGTCGCCACCGCGGCCGAGCTTGGGGTGCTCGACGGAAACTTGCCGTTGAAGAACGGAGCGACCGTGTCCAGCTTGGCAAGGCCCGCGTCCGCGACAGTTGACTTGGGTACCACGCCTCTTTGCTTGCTCGGACTCTCCCATTCGACGATCAGGCTCGGATCCGCGACGGCCGCAGCGGCTTCGACCGCGAGGTCGTAGCTCGTCCCCGCGGCGAGCCAGATGGAACCTGTCGCAACACGCGAGCCCTGGTCGGTAAAGTCCCGAAGGATCTGTTCGCCGTTGACGAGAGCGCGCACGGGCGCGGTGGCCGTGACGCGGAACGTGTAGTTCTCGGAGTACTCCGCGACAATCGTTCCCGACCAACGCGAGGTCAGTTGCACCGGAGGCGTGGGATTGAATGGTGCCGAAATCGGTTGGTCGGTCTTGGGAGGGTCACCCACCGGCCCGCCCCCAGTGCCCGCCACCTGGCCAGTGCCGCCAACGCCGCCAGCAGCGCCAGCACCAGCACCAGCACCGGCACCGGCAGTTGCGGCGCTACCACCGTGCGCTTGAGCGACGCCTGCCGGCGATTCGCTGCTGCAGCCAAGCGCATTGAGCGCCAGCGTCAGGCCAGCAATCACTCGGTAAGTCGGGGGACGGATGCTTCGTCGATGTTCCATGGACACTCGCCGTTTGCCGAACGCGCGCTGGCAATGAGCACGCTCACTTTTCAAAAAGCGCGCACCAATGAGCGCGCTACGCGAAACGCGTCTCTTCACTCTTCCAAGTTGCAACGGCATCCGGATCGCCGTTCACGGCATCCCTAGCTATTGCGGGCTCGCATGGATTTTTGTCACCGAAAACCGAAAATAGCCCAATTCCGCGTTGGCGATCGCGACGCGAGACCTCTTTCGCGACGATGGAGATGGTGCGGGGCGACCTCGCTCGAGTGGCAACCACCAACGCCTTTGTTGGCGTCTAGCAGGCGACCGCGCCCGGTGCACTTTGCCCTGAAGTATTTCGGCGTAGCGCGATGACAAGTTGTGACGCCAACCTGCAATAGTCATGTTGGCTGCCGAGAAATTGAAGCCCTTGTCGAACAGAGCGGGCTTGTCCGCCGCGGCTGGCGACGAGTATTTGCAGGTGTATCAGCGCGAGCTGGACTACTTGCTGGCAACGCTGCGTCGCCTCGGGGTACCGAGTCACGATGTCGAAGATGTCGTGCACGACGTCTTCTTGGTCATGTATCGACGCTGGCAAGACTACGATCGGAATCGGCCACTCCGTCCCTGGCTCTTCAGCATTGCCTATCGCGTCTGGCTCACGCACCGACGCAAGTCGAGGCGCGAGATCCCGACAGAGCCCGCGGAGACGCACGACCATGCACCCGCTCCCGATGAGGTCGTGGCGGCGGGTCAAACGCGGCAGCTTCTGCTGCGCGGGCTGACAGAGCTGCCGCTCGAGCGCCGCGCCGTCCTCATCATGCACGAGGTGGACGAGGTGCCGATGCGCGAAGTAGCCGCGCAGCTGGGCATCCCGCTTTTCACCGCCTATTCCCGCCTGCGCAAGGCGCGGCTCGAGCTCGAAGCAGCGCTCGGGCGTCTCCAGAAAGGGCCCTTGGAATGACGGACCGACACTTGCCCTCGCTCTCCTCAGCGGCGCGCGAGTTGCTAGCCGACGAGCGCCTGCGGCCCGCCGAAGATGAAGCGCTCAAGCGCCGCGTGCTCGAACGGGCCCGTGACGCGTTGTCGTCAGATCGCTCGTCGGGAGTGACACCGGTGGCGGCTGGTACAGGACTCTGGCATTCCGCGCGACGCGGCCGACCGCGCGCGCACCTGCTGGCCGCCGCTGCGCTCGCGTTCAGCGGCTTGGCTGTCGGCGCGGTCGGTCTGTATCGTTCGGGCATGCTAGCGACAGCTGAGTCGCGCCAGACCCGCGCGCCGCAACCACAGCCAATCATGCCCGCGCAGTGCAGCCCTGCACTCAGCGCGGCAGTGACGTCGAACGCTGCTGTCACGATCGCAGCGACGCCGGCAGTCGAGCCGTCTCCTACCGCAGCCTCTGGGAGACAGCTCGCTCACGCAGCCGCTGTGAGCGACGTCACGCCGTCCACGGTCGTGCAGCAGCAATACGCTGTCGAGCTCGGGCTGCTCGAGCCCGCGCGGCGAGCCCTCAGCCAGCGCGACTACGGGGCCGCGCTGGCTGCCGTCGCGCGACACCAGCGCGAATTTCCGCAGGGTGAGCTCAGCGAAGAGCGCGATGCTCTGCGAGTGCGAGCGCTCTGGGGTGCGGGCCAGAAAGCGAGTGCCGACCGAGCGGCGCTGGACTTCCGCAAGCGCTATCCCAAGAGCGGCCTGCTGAGCTGGAAGCTCGAACCTGCCCCAGCCAGCTCGGAAAGGTAACGTGACGCTCACCACGGCAAGCGCGGGCCCGCTCAATGTCTTGCGGCGTGTCCGGCAGCTTGGACCTACCGCCCGGGCCAGCTCCATCCACCAGAACGCTTTGAGGATGAGCGCCACCTTCATGCCCTTCGAAACCCACGCCAACGACCTAACCGAAGACGACCAGGCATTCCAGCCGCCTCGCCCGCTGCCCGCAGGCGGCCGGTTGGCGAGGCTGAATGTCTTGCGCCCGCCGCGCGACCAATGCTTTGACGGCAATGAGAACTTGGCAAATTCCCTGGCTCTGCGCATATCTGGTAGCCAGCGTCACGAGTGCGCTGGCGGGGGGTTTTCAGTGGCTGCCGGGGGGCGAAAAGTGGACGCCGCCTGCAGGCACGGCGTCGGCGGCGAGCGTCGAGGCGCTGGTGACGGCCGAGTATTACGGAGTCGAGGCGCTCAAGCTTTGGGACTTCGACGGGCGCACCTGCTCCTTGCAGCTCGAACAGAGCAGCTTCAATGCGCCGAGCCCTCACCCTGCCGATCCGGTCCGCTTTTGTGAGCCGAAGCAAACCCAAGCCTGGAAACGCGCCGATGTCGGCTCGGGGAACTTCGTTAGAAGCATCTCTGTGTGCACGGCACTCAAGGCTGGCACGGGCGAGATCCGCGGTGTCGAGCTGTGGGGCGCGGCCATCGACGGCAGCGGCAAGCTCAAGCCCGCCAAAGACTCGGTGAAGCTCGAGTTTCCGCATTGCGAAAAGTGGTCAGCGCGGCGTGACTGCCCGGCCGGTAGTGTCGCAACTGGCATTCGTGCCTACAGCGCAGATACCGACGTTGGGGCGGTCGGACTCGCGTTGCGCTGTCACGCGATCGCGCCGAGCAAGACTTAGCCCACTGAAAGTGTGGCCGATGCTTCGTCGTCCGCAGCCAGCGGAAAGTTCGAGGACAGCCTGGAGGTGCTGTGATGCAGGCGATGATCGATATTCCGGGCCCTTCGCCGGCTGACAACGAAAACGTGATCACGGCCTTGGAAACTGCGGCGGTGTTTTGCTCCAAGGGCGATAGCCGCGAGGCGATGCACTGGTTGCGCCGCGCGGCGGAATCCGCCGGCGAGGCCGGCGACGACGAACGAGCTCTGGCGCTCAGCCGCAGGGTCGCGGATTTGCACGACGAGCTGGACGCTGAGCGGGAGCAAGCGAAGGCAGCGTCGCCACCAGCGCCGTCGAGCCCTCGCCCCTCTTACCCACTGCCGCCGAGCGCGCGCGCGTCGCACCTTCCCCACGCGCCGTCGGGCGCTCCTCGGTCTCCGTCGGTCGCTCCGCGGTCTCCGTCTCTGGCTCTGGCGGCGCGAACTCCGTCGGTGACGTCGCGGCCCCCGTCGGTGACGTCGCGACCTCCGTCGGTGACGTCGCGACCCCCGTCGGTGACGTCGCGGCCCCCGTCGGTGACGTCGCGGCCCCCGTCGGTGACGTCGCGGCCCCCGTCGGTGACGTCGCGGCCCCCGTCGGTGACGTCGCGGCCCACATCGATGACGATGCCCACAACGCCAGACGTCGGCTCCCGAAACGCAGCGCGCGTCGCGATCGCGCCGAGCGCGACGGATCCCTACGTGTTCGAGGTTCGGCTGCTCGCCGACGGTGAAGGTCCGTGCCCAGGAAGCAACGAAGCGCTGCTGGTCATGCTCGATCCGAAATCCACCCTCCTTCGCAGCTGACTCGGAGCGTCCGGGCCAGTTGCAAAGCCGAGCTTGGGTTGCCGATGCGGGTGGCGCAGCTGGAGCTGCGGGGTCAGCCGCGCGCAAAGAAGAGCGCGCGACTATGTAGGGCAATAACCCATCTGGCAGCGCTCAACGCCTCATGACAGTCTAGGAGTATTACGTCCAAGGCTCGCCTAACGTGGATCGTGCTTGGGGCCGCTGCCGCGCTCGGCAGTTGTCGTTTGGGCTATGAAGAGCTTCCGGTGAATGTCTTTGGTGACAACGGCAGCACCGGCAACGGTGCGACCGCCGACAGCGGCGGCGCGTCGGCAGAAGCCGGCGCGACGGCCAGCGCCGGCAGCGCCACGAGTGGCGGCACGCTGGCGGGAGTGGCTGGGGACGCGGCTGCCGGCGCTCCCGATATGAGCTCCGCGGGCGCGCCAGGAACGACGGGCGGCAGCAGCAACGGCGGCAGCAACGCGGGTAGTGGCGGCAACAACGGCGGCAGCAGCGCAGGTATTGGCGGCAACAACGGCGGCACTGGCGGTAGCAGCGCGGGTACTGGCGGGGGCAGCGGCGGCAGCGGATCGGGAACGTGCCAAAACGCAACCTATGGCGGGCACGCGTACAGGGTCTGCACGACCGCCAAGAACTTCGTCGACGCCGCTGTCGACTGTGCCTTCCAAGGCTTTCGCTTGGCGCGAATCGACGACGCGGCCGAGCAGACCTGGGTCCATTCGACGATCCCGATCGCCGATCAGAACAACAACAGCAACACTCTGTGGCGCTGGCTTGGCGCCGATGACAACACTAACTCCGGCGACTGGAGCTGGAGCGACGGCACGTTGTTTTGGAGCGGCGGTGCCCAAGGGGCAGCCGTCGGCGGCGCCTACACGAACTGGAACAAGGGCCACCCCCTGAGCAACGGCAATTGCGGGGCCATGGAAGCGCGCGTCGGCGCTTGGTATGCGGAGGACTGCACCGGCGCGCGCCCCTACGTCTGCGAACAATACTGACTGACAGGCACGGCTCGACTCGAAACAGGGGCGCGACGCCAAGCTTCCGCTCAGGATGGCAATTTTTGCCGGCTGGGGAGCTCACGAAATTGTCGGCTATACTGCCGTCGCGAATCAAAGGTGAACAGTGGTCCGCTTCGGGCCGTCGACCGCGCCGAACCGACACCCAAGATGTCCTCCAGCTCCCCGAGTTTCATGGAATTCGTCGCGCAGCATCGGGCTCGCATTTCGACGCGGGCGGCGATCGCAACGAGTCAAGCCGTGCGCGGCTGGCTTTCGGCGGCGCTGGCGCTTGTTGCGTGCGCGGGAGTCGTGGCCTGCGGCAGCTCGGGCTCCGGTGGTGCCAGCGCGGGCGGAGCGGGCGCCTCGGTTGCTGGTGCAAGCCCGGGCGGCACGGGCCCCTCGCTTGCTGGTGCGAGCCCAAGCGGCGGCAACAGCGGCGGGACAGGTGGCGCGCCCGGTGCTGGCGGTAGCGGCAGCACCGTGAGCGGTTCCGACGCGGGCGGCTCGTCGTCGAGCGCGAGCGCCGGCTCGGGCGGTACGCCCAGTGCTGGAGGCGCCGGCGGAGGTTCGAGCGGCGCAGCGGGCAGCGCGGCGGCGGGCGGCGCGGCGGGCGGCTCGAATGGTGATACGCGCGTGTTGATCGACTGTGTCACGACTGGCTTTCGCCACGATTCGATTCCGGACGCAGCCAACGCGCTCGCGGCCGCGCTTCAAAAGCTCGGGCTGACCTCGGATCTGGTCGGCTGCGGCAACGCTGCCGGCCAGCCCGATGCGACCAAGCTCACGGCTGCCGCGCTCGCGCAGGATGCAGCAGTGGTGCTGCTCGCAAACTCCGGTGAGCCGTTCGGCTACCCCGCTACCACTGAAATCCAAAACCTCGTCGACTACGTGCAGCAGGGCGGCGCCCTGGTCGCGATCGAAGACGCCGACCACTGTTACGATGGCGCCTTCAACGGCCACCCGGCGTCCGACGGCTACGTGAACCTGATCGGCAACGACTTCGTTGACCATCCGGGCGGGCTCGCGCCGGCGACGTGCACCACCATGGGGCCTCACCCGGCCGTGAGCCAGCTGCCCGCGACGTTCACCACCACCGACGAAATCTATCAGACGAGCAAGTTTCGCGCCGACAACCAAGTCGTGCTCTCGTGCAAGTCGAGCGCGAGCGACACCGTGCGCCCCGTCTCCTACGTCCGCCAGGAAGGCAAAGGCCGCGTCTTCTTCACGGCTTTGGGTCACCTCAACGAGTCTTGGACCGCGCCCATGGACGCGGCGTTGGCCAACTCGCGGCTGGTCGAAGATCACGTCATGCCCGGCATGCTCTGGGCAATGAGACGCTGACGACGCGCGCTCCGTTCAGGGTTGCCGCGCGCAGCGAAGACCCTCGCGATAGCGCGCCCCCGCCCGACCTGCGCTTTTGCGCGACCAACGGAACGCAGCCGCGACACCCCGGTAGTCTCGCCTCACTGTGACTTGGCGTCCGATAATGCCGCGGCTGGGGTGATACCTCTCGGCGAGGAGTCGTAGCCCCAGCTCGGCATTTGGCCGTCAAAGAAGGGATCTGGTGGCCTAGCGAGCGTGGCTCGGCGCTTGCACGACCTAGCAGCCAGACGTGCGGACGCACATCAAAAGCGGAGCTGAATCATGCCTAGAACAGAGCTCGAGACAGTCGCGGATGTCATGACACGAAAGCTCGTCACGGTGACGGAGCGCGACGTGGTCGCCCATATCGATGAAGCCATGCATCGCTTGCGACTTCGACGCGTGCCGGTCGTCGATGCGGAGGGCAAGCTGGTCGGTTTGGTTAGCCACCCCGATTTGATGCACGCCGCCTCGAGCTTCCTCTCCGATCGAGAGGAAGACAGAAACGCTCTGATCGGGCAAGTGTCGGTCGGCATGATCATGCAGCGCGAAGTGCTCACCGTACAGCCCGACGATCCGTTGGTCGAAGCCGGCAAGTTGATGTGGGAGTCGAAAATCGGCAGCCTGCCGGTCGTAGATCCCGAAGGCCACTTGGTCGGCATCATCACGGAAGCAGACTTCATCGCGATCGCTCTGCAACTTCTCGGCAGCGAAATAGAGAAATCGGACATCGAAGACCTGGCGCGTGCTCCGCGCGCGGCTCGAGTCGCCGTGGTGTAGCGCGCTGAGCGGCTCTGGTGCTAGAGGTAGGCCCCCCTTCGGGACTTTGCCCGAAATTGCCGCACAGAAAACGATACCATGTACTACCTCGCCATTCGCCAGTTCGCTCGCACGCTGAAGAACCTCGACGCCATCCTGGTCAAGGCCGAAGACCACGCAAACGCGCGCGGCTTCGACGTCAACAACTTCATCAGCGCCCGGCTCGCGCCCGACATGCTCACGCTGGTGGTGCAGGTCCGCATCGCTTGCGACAACGCCAAGGCCGCTGCCGCCGGGCTCAGCGGTAAAGAGGCGCCCAAGCACGAAGACAACGAGACGACCTTCGAACAGTTGCACGGCCGCATCGCCAAGTGCCTGGCGTTCATCGACAGCCTCACGCAGGCGGACTTCGCCAAGACCGCTGCCGATACGCGGGTCTTGCTCGCCTACCCGGCCGGCAAAGCGCTGCGCGCCGAAGAATACCTGTTCGGTCGCCAAATCCCGAACTTCTACTTCCACGTCACGACTGCCTACGACATCCTGCGTGCCGGCGGCGTTGCCATCGGCAAGAACGACTACCTCGGCGAGCTCAACCTGCTCGACGCCTGAGCAGCGCGCGGGCTGGGGCGGCCACTCCGCCCCCAGACCATCGTGCACGCCGGAAGCCGACCCCGGGTCAGTGCATGAACCGGCTGTGGTAGATGCCCGTGCGATCCAAGATGAAGATGAGCGCAATCAGCACGCACAACGCTTGGATGATGCGCTTGATCGTACTGTTTGGGATTGGCAACAGGTCGACGAGATAGATAGCGAGCGCAAGAACGACGAGAACGACGATCAAGAGAACGAGAGTGCTCATAGGTCAGTCTACGTCCCATTCTCGGAACGCTAGTCGCGCAAATCAGACGTGGGACCATTCGCCCCGCGCAGTACACGAGACAGCCAATACCAAGCTAGTCAGCGAAGTCGCCACGCTGTGCGGATTCGCACACTGCCATTTGGATCAAGTGTCGTCGCGCTAACTGGGCTAATCGAGCTGAGCCGTTCGCATAGAACACAAAACCGTCGTTCACTCAGCAGAACGCGTATAGCCAAAGAATAGGTAAATTCATGAACAAGCAGACTAGCGCCGTCGTCATTTTCACTCTCGCGTCGATCTTTGCAGCTTGTGGCGGCAATACCCCGCCCGCTGAAGAGCCCGCGGCGGCCGTAGCCGAGGATCGAGCCGACAAAGCCAACGCCGCAACGGAGGCCAATACGGAGCGAGCTGACAAGGCCGCTGACAAGGCCGAAGACAGCGCCGCGGCGTCGGACAAAAGCGCGACCAAAGCCGAAAAGTCCGCCGACGACTCGAAGAAGTAGCGCGGGGGGGCAGCGTCGCGCCGTCGTCAGCTGGGCGTCGCGACGCGCTGTCACCAACTTACTTAGCCCAATCGTAGTCGTCCTCGGCCTTGTCTGACGAGTCCACAGCTGGGGTTTGGAGTAGTGTGGCTCGGCTTGTCTGATGTCCCCGCGTGCCTCGCGTGCGGCACCTGCTGTTTTTCGTTGCTCGACACCTTCGTCAAGGTAACGGGCGACGACCACGCGCGCTTGGCAGAACGTGCTGAAGAGCTGGTGTCGTTCGACGGAGTCGACGCTTACATGCGGATGGTCGACGGTCATTGCAGCGCGCTCAGGATCGAGACGCGCACGGGCACGTTCGTGTGCAGTGCCTACGAGCTACGCCCGCAGGTCTGCCGAGACCTGGCCCGCGCATCGGGCAATTGCCTCGGCGAGCGCGACGCGAAGTCCGAACGGCCCCTGCTGGCCTTGCGGCTGTCGCGAGCGCAGCACGTCTGAGCGCCGCGCTCGCCCCTGCTTCACTTGTACCAAGGCAGACTGTAGCCGCGTCATAGCCAGCGCAGCGCCGCGGGGTAGTCGGACACCGCGTGCAGCGGCGGAAAGTGCATGCCGCTGCCTTCGGTGTAGCGGTAGTGATAGCCCTCAAGCTTCGTGGAACACCAGCCGCAGCAGGCTCATCACGTCCCACTCGTCTTCCACGTCGCAGCTGAACTCGGTTTGATTTTCACTGTAGGGGCCGAACACCCAGTCCGGCGACAGGCCATCGACGCGCGCGCTCCGAAGATCGAGCGCGACGTCGAACAGCCCGAACGTCGGTCCGCGGTAAGGCGAACGCCGGCGAATGCTCAGCGTCCATTCGTGGGGCCAGCGCGAACCCACCCCGAAATCCCACTTGAGCGCTACCATCGCCCCGGGCGCTGCGAGGACCACCGCCGGCATGGGCAGCTCCTCTTCGGGCGGCGGCGTTTCGACGAGGTAGTGACCGACCACGCGCACGTCGGCGATGTCGAGCTTGGCGGCGAATTTGCGCAACAGCTCCACGTAGTCCCAGCGTCCCCTAGCGTACACCGAGCTCTCCGGAACGCCGTTGCGCCCCAGCCAGCGAGCGAGCTCCGGCGCCCCGACTGACCGCCCTAGCATGGCTTCACTTCCGCGCCTCTGCCGAGCGACCGAGCGCGCGCCGGCGAGCACGCCTGAGCTCGTAGTGAGCCGCGGCCAAAGCGTCGCTCGCGCTGAGCACGAACAAGCCGCGTGAGCGCATGTCGGCTTCGAGGTCCGCTCGCGTGCCGCTGAGACGTTCGACCAGCAGCGGCTCGCCCGGCCGGAACGTGAGCCTGAAGTCCGCGAACGGCGGATGCTCGATGACGATGTCGTACCAGGCCTGCGGCGCCTCGCTTCGCACGAGCAGTGGCTCGCACACGTCGCAGCTGCCGTAGGCGCGCAGTGTCCGTGGCGTTTGAACCTCGCGCAGCTGATGACAGCGCTCGTGGATGGCTCGGGTGCCTTCGATGCGCCAGTCACTCGCAGCCTCGACATCCGTATCTGTGGCGTCGGCGACGGCCAGGTAGAGTGTGCCGCCCTGCACGAGGTACGTGTTCATCGACGGCTCTGGCAAATCTTTGGTCTGAAGAGAGCTAAGCGCGTGCCCCTCAGAACAGCTGAGCGCCGTGAGCGCGTCCAGAAAGACGATCATGTCAAACATCCCCATGTGTTCGATGCCTCCTGCGCCGGCTTAGGCCCCGCCCACAGGACAGCAGCGTTGCTCGGCTGTCCCAGTATAACATATATGTTCTCTCCGCGACACGTGCGCGGTTCGCGCGGGCGTCCTGCTTGACGCTCGCCGCGGCTCTGTCTTGACGCTCGCCGCGGCTCGCGGCATACTGATCTAATGTTCAGTATTTGCCAGACTGCGCTTCCGCCCGAGCGCGCTGACCGCGCTTGGTCCATGTCGCCCGCGTCGAATGGGGTGCTCATCGTCTGCGACCCGAGGAAGCCCGGGCGCCCTCGCCAGGCGGACGGGCAGGCCGAACGCTTGGCGACGCGCCTGCTCGCTCGAGATGCGACTTATGCCGCAAAAGTCACGCAAGTTCGTCGCTACCAGGCTCGGCTCCGCGGTCAATTGAGCGCGCGCAGCTGGCGACTTTACCTACTGCTAGAGGAAGCGGAAGTCGGCCGGTGGACATACGCGCTCGAGCGGGTCGCTAACTTTGCGGTCACCTCCAGAAAGAGATCGCGGCGGCGTTGAGTCTCATAACATATATGTTATTCCGAAGCGACACCGTGAGCGGGAGCTTCAGGGCCAATGCGCCGTGTCCCGCGAAAGCGGAGCAAATCGCCCCGGTCGGTTCGACGTACCGAATCGACGTCCACCCTGCACCACCGTGAGACGACGCGCTTCCGCAAGCTCAACGAGCTCTTAGCCAAGCGGCTGCGGCAGCTCCGATTGGAACGTCAGCTCACCATCGAAGAAGCCTGCGAAAAGGCCGGGGTCGAGCCGATGACCTGGTATCGCTTAGAACATCGACGCAGCAACCCCACCTTGGCGGTCCTGGCCTCGGTGGCTGCGGTGTTCGGCCTGACCGTCGCCGAGCTGCTCGGCGACGACTAGGGGCCCGGGAATGGCTAAGTCGATCGCCCTCGCGGTCGATGCATCCCGGCTGGCTTCGTTGCTCCTCAGTTACATACCTGCAGTATGCGCCTTCGTCGCGCCTCGCCATCTGGGCGCCTCGGCCGCGATCATCGACCGACTTAGCCATTCCCGGGCCCTAAGCATTGAGCCTATGACCACGCTTCCGCCGTGCGAGCGCGGGCTGCGTGAGTCAGAACTCGCCCGCCGCGCCGAGCACGGTGCTGCGGCTACCAACGCTGAAGGTGGGCGTGACGCGCAGGCCGGTGGCTCTGGCTTCTCGGCTGGGCGCCGTGGCGAACAAGACGATGCCCGTGACCAACAGTGCGCCGCCCTGTGGCTCTCCTCGAAATGAGCGAGAGCTTCTTCGAGCTGCCCTTTTTGTTTGAGCTCCTGAGCCTGCGTCAATTGCTGGTGCGCGGCCCAGCGATCCTGATCCGTGATGGCGCGCGCCGTCGTCGTGGCGGCGAGGAGCGCAAACAGAGCGGCCGTGGCGAGCAGACCTTGCGGCGTGTGACGGGTGAGGGACATCATCATTTGCCTTTCGTGCCGACGCTTGACGAAGAAATCACTGACAACCGATGCGCGTCGTATCAATGTGCACGTCGTCGATCCACCAACTGGTGGGTGTCGGCACATCTTGCCAGGTTACGATGCCGAGCTCGATGACAGTGAAGTTACCCACTTTGTCGCGAAAAGGCGGGTTCGCGCCCGCAGGTTCTGAATAGGTAAAGTGCTGTGGCCACGCCAGCTCGCTGCCGTCGAGCCACATTTTTGGCAAGGCCGCCTGCGTCGGGTCGGCGTCGTTCTTGCCGTCGAATAGCCATTCCACGCAGGTCCACTTGTCGAGCACGAGCTGCGTGTCGGATACCTGCACGTCTTCTGGAAAGCCGGGCGGCCAGGGCGGATGAAAGATGCTCATGTACGCCTGCGTGTAGCTGGCGACCTCGTACCAATTCAGTTGGTTTTCGGGTGCGTTGTCCGGCTGTCCAGGCTTGGGGTAGCGCGCGTTGAAGAAGCCGGCGTGCGCCATCGGCCGGGCCGGTGTCGTGTAGAGCCGCAGCCGTCCCCACATCACGGGTCCGAAATTCGGCGGTAGCACGTACTTGAGCGTGTGCTGCGGGCCCCCCACCAGATCCTTGGCGTGGAGCGAGAACTTGCTGCCACCGTAAGGTCGCGTGTTGTCGACGAGCAGCTCGCCGGTTGCCGGCGACGGCGTGGTGCGCCAGGGCGCAAAGCCCTGTGGAATCGCGCCTTCCTCGAAGTCCCAGCATAAGGGCGCGCCGTTGCAACCGGCGCTCACCGTGGCACCGCCGGTCCCCGCGGCACCAGCGTTAGCGCCGGCGGCCCCGCCACCGCCAAGCGTCCCGGCGGCACCTGCCACGGCGACATTGCCGCCCACGCTGCCGCCAGCGGCCGCAGCGCCAGCAGGCGCGCCGCCGCCCGCAGCGCCGCCGGTCCCGCCGACCGTAGCGCTGCCGCCGGTCGCGGAGCCACTCGTGCCTGCCAGCGACGTGGCACCCGACTGACCGACGGCGCCCGCAGCCGCGCTGGCCGCACCAGCCGAGCTAGGGCTCGGAGTCGTACTCTGGCCACAAGCCCACAGCAGGGAAAACGCGGCAGCGCCGAGCTGAAGGGGACGACTGAGTTTCATGGCGATCTCCAAAGACGTCATCATGTCCCCAAACGCCGCGGGACGTGTAGAATCTCGGTGAATGGCGCAGGATGGTTTGGGCGGAGGGCACCGAGCTGTAGGTAAATTGTCTCCACTCCGCCCGGCGGCACGTGATGCAAGTCGATCAGAATGACCAGCTCCAGGCCACGCAGCGCTGGGTCGAGCGCGTCGTGATCGGACTGAACCTGTGCCCGTTCGCCAAGGCGGTGCAGCTGCGCGGGCAAGTTCGCTACCGGCTCAGCGCGGCGACGAGCACCGAAGCGCTACTCGTCGACTTGAGAGACGAGCTCTCGTCGCTACACGGCGCCGACGCGGCCATCGTCGATACGAGCTTGCTGGTGCATCCGCACGTCTTGCAAGACTTCTACGACTACAACGACTTCTTGGCGGAAGCCGACGCGGAGCTCGCGAGGCTAGGGCTGGAGGGCGAGCTGCAAATTGCCAGCTTTCACCCCGACTATTGCTTCGCCGACAGCGAGCCCGACGACCTCGCCAATTACAGCAATCGCTCGCCCTTTCCCCTGCTGCACTTGCTGCGCGAAGCCAGCGTGTCGCGCGCTGTCGACGCCTTTCCTGACGCCGCGCGCATTTACGAGCGCAACATCGCGACGCTGCGCGCCCTCGAGCCGGATGCAATCGCGCGCCTCTGGCGGCTTCGTTGATGCGCTCAAGGTGCCGCGCAGTGCACCTCGTAGCCTCGGCAAGCCCCCGCCGCCCCGGGCCCGCAGAGCGCCTTGGACATGCAATCGCAGCTGGCACAGCCACTACACTGCTTGGGAAACGGCACGCAGCTCTTGGTGCAAGGACCAGGCGTCCCCGGGCAGCGCTCCAGCGAGACGCAGCCCGCGCTCGTGAGCCATGCCTTCACGGACGGAGCCGCTCGGCAAGCCGGTGCGCTTGCGGCCGGCGCGCAGCCCGGCGTTTCGGCTTGCGCCACCCGCTCGGCGCGCATCGGACAAGCCGCGACCGCCGAAGCGATGATGACAGCCAAGGCACCGCCGTAGGCGACACGGCAAGCCGCGAAGCTGACTAGACTCCGGTGCAAACGAGCTCGACGTGTCCGCCGCTTGCTGTGCATGAGCAGAAGTCTTCGGTTTGACAAGGAGGCGTTTCGCCCTGCGGGCAGAAACAAGAGCAGTCTTTGGCGGCGCAGCCATTGGGAAACGACTCGCACACACGCTGTTCGACTCCACCCGGGAGAGCGGGCAATTGACGATGGCAGACTTGCTCGCCGTCCCGGCAGCTGAGCGGACCACACGGGAACGTCCCCGCGCCCATTCCGCCCTCGCCGGCGTTCGCGCTGCCGGCCGCGCCGCTGCTGCCGGCCGCA
>Ga0307508_10002775_pt1 | contig 18243 bp, 17 predicted proteins | sample 9_EM_MG_FD_203089 | JGI IMG/M metagenome (GOLD analysis project Ga0307508, IMG submission 203089) | Populus trichocarpa ectomycorrhiza microbial communities from riparian zone in the Pacific Northwest, United States - 9_EM | ecosystem: Host-associated > Plants > Roots > Unclassified | place... | reverse complement strand
TGCCCACACGGGCCACACCCGGGTTTCGGGATGCCCGGGGGCACCGGGGGGCCCCCCCCCCCCCCCCCCCCTTCCGCCATCCGCGGAAATCGCGGCGAGACGGCTGACCGCCGCAGGTCGAGCGCGTCATCAAGTTGGCGTCGTCCCTGCCGGAGCGCTCCGCGAACCAGGTCCGGATCACCGGCCGGCTCATCCGCAGCCTGTGGAATATCCTCCCTCACCCGGCCCTGGAGTACATCGGGTCCGGATACTCCGACGGCTTCACGAAGGAGTCCCAGGAGGCGAAGGAGGCGGCCGAAACGCTCCCGCTCAAGTACCGCAGCGCCGACGGGAGGAACTACGTCCGTGACCCCTGCCCCCGTGTGTTCATAGCCGCGTGAGGCTGGCGGGCTGACGGCCGCAGAACGTCTTGCTTCCCAATCTCGGCCGCGCCGGAACAGCGTACGCCCGATCGGTCCCCGCGAAGACCGCCCCTCCGGCCGTGTGGCCTGATGCCGGGCTGATGTTCGACAGTGAGTACGTCCCGGAGGCGCATCGGGCCGTTGCTGACACCCACGCCCCGCAGCCATGTTCGCGCGCGGCGACAAGACGATCGAGCACGCGACAAAGACGTCGAGCATGCTCTTCTACCTCGCCATCATCATCATCCACGACGCATTCAAGACGGCTCCGACAAGCCCTAGCAAGTCCGACACATCGTCGTATCTGGACCTGGCCCCGCTGTACGGCAACAGCGTCGAGGAGCAGAAGCTCGTCCGCACCGGGTCTGACGGCAAACTCAAGCCGGACTGCTTCAGCGAGCCGCGCATCCTCGGATTCCCTCCCGGCACCAGCGCGTTCCTGGTCTGCTTCAACCGGTTCCACAACTACGTCGCCACCGTGCTCGCGGCCATCAACGAGAAGGGGCGCTTCACGATTCCGACGCCACTGCCCGCCGGCAGGGAGCACACCCACGAGGAGAAACTTGCCCACGCCGCAGCGCTGGACAAGCGCGACGAGGACCTCTTCCAGACCGCACGGCTGGTGACGTGCGGACTGTACGTCAACATCATCCGTAGTTCTCCCCCCCACCCCCTCGAGTAACCGCGCGCTGACCCGGCCGCAGTCAACGACTACGTCAAGAACATCCTCAACTTCAACCGGACCGAACTGACGTGGACGCTGGATCCGCGGGGCGACTACGGCCACCTGCACGACGAGTCGACGGCGATCCCGTCGGGCGGGGGCAACCAGGTCTCCGCCGAATTCAACCTGATCTACCGCTGGCACGCGTGCGTCAGCGACCGCGACGCGAAGTGGACCGAGGAGTTCTTCCACGAGCAGCTCCACGTGGACAAGCCCGAGACACTGACCCCCGACGAGTTGAGCAGGCTCATGAAGCAGTGGGGGCACTCCATCCCGACGGATCCGGGCCAGCGAACGTTCGGTGGCCTGGAAAGACAGGCGGACCAAGGCGGCAGGTTCAAGGATGCCGAGCTCATCGAGCTGCTCACGAAGAGCACCGAGGACGTCGCCGGCTCGTTCGGGCCGAAGAACATCCCCAAAGTCCTGCGGGCCATCGAGATCATGGGGATCCAGCAGGCGCGCAGCTGGGGCGTCGCAACGCTGAACGAGTTCCGCCAGTTCTGCGGGCTGGTGCCGCACGAGACGTTCGAGCACATCAACCCGGACCCGGAGATCGCGCGGGCGCTGAGCCTCTTCTACAAGGACCCTGACTCGGTCGAGCTGTACCCAGGCATCCTGGCCGAAGACGCGAAGGTGCCGATGGTGCCCGGGTCGGGCCTGTGCGCGAGCTTCACGATCTCGAAGGCGATCTTGTCGGACGCCGTGGCGCTGGTCCGGTCCGACCGGTTCTACACCAAGGACTACACCCCCGCGAACCTGACGAACTGGGGCATCGCGGCGGTCGCGTCCAACCCCAAGGTGGTCCAGGGCCGCGTGATCTACAAGCTGTTCCAGCACGCGTTCCCCGGCTGGTACCGTGGCGACTCGGTGTACGCCATGTATCCGTTCACGGTCCCGGAGGAGACGCGTGAGATCCTCAAGGGCTTCGGCACGGACGGCGACTACACCTTCGACCGGCCGTCGCCGGAGCCGGCACCAACGCCAGTGATGTCGAACGCCGCCGTCAAGGAGGTTCTCGGCGACCAGGCGCGGTTCCATGTCCCCTGGGGCCCGCACATCACGCAGATGACGGGCCAGGACTTCATACTCGCCGACGACAAGCCCGCGAACAAGCAGATGCGCGACGACATGCTCAAGAATCTGTTCAGTCCGGCGGACGGGATCAACCAGATAGCAGAGTTCTACGAAGGCGAGATGACGCAGTTGCTCCAGGACAAGTCCTACCGACTGGGCAACTTCTACGAGGTCGACGCCGTTCGCGAGTGCGTTCTATCCTCCCCTCTGCTACTGTTTTTGTCCTAACACTCCCCGCAGCGTCGCAAACCTAGTGCACGCGCGTTTCGCATCGGAGCTATTTGGCCTGCCACTGAACACGCCGGCGGACCCGCACGCGAGCGCATTCAACGAGCGAGAGCTCTACAAGATCGCCGCGGCGCTGTTCACGTGGGTGTTCCTGGACGCGGATCCGGCAGCGTCGTTCCAGCTGCGCCAGACGGCGCGGACCGCTACCAGCTCACTAACCAGCGTCCTCAAGCCGATATGCTCGGCGCTCAAGGACGGCGACTTCGCGATGGGCCTCAGAGACGTGCTCGTTAAGGACAACGGGCCGATGAAGGCGTACGGCCGACACATGCTGCAGCGCATCCTGCAGGGCAAGACGGTCGATTACGCGCTCGGCCAGATCATTCCCACGATCACGGCGTCGGTGGCGAACCAAGCGCAGGGCGTGACCGGGGGTTTGCATCCCCCCCCCCCCCCCCCCCGGTTCCGTGCGCTTTCTAACAACCCAACAGTTCGCGCAAGTCCTCGAGCTGTACCTCTCGGAGCCGTACTCGCAGCACTGGCCGACGATCCAGGCGCTAGCGCGCGACACGAGCGATCCGGCGGGCGCCTTCGCGCAGCTGCGGAAGTACGCGTTTGAGGGCTCGCGGCTGGCCCCAGCGCCGGGGATCGTGCGGACCGTGTCGGCCGACAGCGCGGTGCTCGCGGACGGATCCGAGGTGCACCGCGGGCAGCGGCTATTCCTGAGCTTTGTCCGTTCCCGCCCCACATGCTGCGTCCCCCTTCTCGCTCCGTCCGGCTAACCCTTCCCCGCACACAGGTCGCGGCGGGACTCGACGAATCGGCATTCCCGCTGCCGCGCGAGATCGATCCCACCCGCCCCGAGAAGAGCTACGTGCAGTACGGCTGGGGCCCGCACTCGTGCATCGGCGCCGAGATCGCCGTCACCGCGCTCGCCGTCATGCTCAAGGTCTTCGGCAAGCTCGACGGACTGCGCATCGTGCCCCCCGGCATCAAGAGCGTGCCCCTGCGCGGCCGGGTCTTCCTGTCCGAGAAGTGGGACGCGCTGAGTCCGTTTCCGACCTGTGGGTTTCTCTCCCTTCCTGCACACACACCTTGGCGCTGGGGGTGGTGGGCTGACAGTGCGGTGTTCGACAGCGATGAAATTGCGGTGGGATGCGCCGGCAGAGAATTGAGTTGGAGCTGCATGGTGGCGATGGCGGCGCAGCGGAAAATGGAGGGTTGGATTCGGTTTTCGTTTTTGTTGGGCCCTGGGCTGGATACCGCCGTCGGCACAGCGCCACTCGAATTAAGAACCATACACTGGGATGTTTTGCGCGTCGATGTAATGAGTAATTCGGAACGAGCGTGGTTGCTGAGATCTGAATTTTCTTTCTCTTCTGTGGGGGGGCGGTCGGCGGTGCTGTAGAGTCGCGTTCCAGTAGCGGCGGCTCAAGCACACTGCAGCGATCGGCCCCTGCGTAGCGTGGCGGAATCCATGCCCCAGCAGTCGCAGTCCGAAGTGGCTGTCACCACACGCCGGCCCTTCCCCGAGCTGCTAGCAGTCGCAGCCCAGGCCCTGCACCGCCGCAATGGCAGGACGCACGACCGCGGTACGGCACTGGACTGGAGGCACGGGAGCTGCAGGCGGAGCGAGGAGTCCCGCAACGGCCACGGGACATCACTCGCGGCGGGCAGAGACCTGGGTGATATTTTATGACCGCGACCTGTGGCCGCAGGAGGGTTACGGTGGACGCGCCTTTCTCGGTCGAGAGGCGTACTCCGCCGCGGTAGGGCTGCTGCCGCGCCCCGACGCCGCGTCGCAGATGCCACGGCTCCTAGTCGCGTCCATCGTATTTTCGGATCCATCATCGCAAGCATTTCGTTGTCGGATCCATCGTTGCGAGCATTGCATTGTCGGACCTGTGCAGATACACGGACACGAACTTACCGATGAACAGGTACACGAACCACAGTGTGTTTTTGTCGACCTCGAGGCGGGAGTCGCCCTCCGATACGACGGACTGTAGCGACACGAAGGATCAAAACCCAAAACTCGAAAACTCAACAGCCACACAGCCATGTAAGACAATTCGCAGCGTATATATCCCCCACACCACACCACCGGAACTACTGCATTACCGCAACACCACACAAAATATTGACTGCAGAAAGTGATTTTTTCGTCGATCCGCTGTGCTGTCGGTGCTCGCTGACCCGGGCGTGGTAGTGGGGTTGGCTTTGGCAGGCGAGGCCGTAACACGGGAGGGGGCATGGCTGATAACAGCAGTGTTCGACATAGACCAGACTGGTCTGCAGACTTGCTCTGGACGGTCTACTAAGACGCCGACCAGACCTGGAATTTCACGGTCGGGATAGAAAATAGACCGTCCCGACCGCAATGTGGCAAGTCGGGCAGACTATCCCGATGTCTGCCGACGTCGGGATAAGTCTGGCTTGGCGCTCATTAAATCATGTGCAATTTGATAGACGTCAATCCACCCTAAAATAGAGTATAGCTGGGCCGTGCCGAGACTTCCTTGTGATTATTACCCTGTACTGAACATAGATCTTGACGTAACAGCTTGTTCGCAATGGTAGCTGCAACGTTATCTTGCCTCCTCTCATCTTATGCTACTTTGCCCCGCCTCCGCCAACATTGCCTGAACTTACCTCCTCCTGCCCACCACCTCTCATCCAAGGGAGTGACGTCGGAGCCATCGAGGTGGCTCAATACAATGTGCGAGGAGGTTCTTATGCAGCGATATGTAGTTCGCGGGATGAATGCGAGGAGCTGACGGTGTGGACCCACCGCGTATTGTCTAATATATAAACCACCACCACGAGTCCACCCAGGGTCCGCATAATTAGAACTGCACGTATATGCCCCATAGCTATAATCTTTGCGGCTAGACAACACATGCAATGAATACACAATCCATTGAGTACAAGCTGGCGGCGAGGACTCGAGGAGTGAGAAAGCAAGTTTTTCGGTGCAGCTTGGCAGACGCCTACGGACGTCTGCGGGCCGTCCAGACCTACCGCAGGCAGGTCGGGCTCAGACCCGACCAGACGTTGGGCCGGTCGGGGTACATCCCGACCAGACCAGACCTGACCTAAAATTGCTCCGGACTGGTCTATGTCGAACACCGGATAACAGGGCGGCTTCCACGCGACTGTCGGGGTAGTGGTGTACACTACGATGGTAGTAACGATTTGTAGAGGAACAACTGAACGAAAGTAAATGAGAACAAGGAGTGAACGCATATGAAAGACAAAAACAAGACACAATGAACACGCAGCACACCCAGTCATCAGTCCTCCCCTTAGCAGCCGTGATTGCCCCCCAACCTGCCCCCTATCCTCCGCAAACAGTTCTAAAAGTTGAATTACCTCCGAGCAGCCCAATACGCGTGGCTTCGTAACTTCTTGTCCATAGCCGTCGCCATCTCCCGAACCTCCCCCCACCAACCCGTACCCCCACCAATCGACCCCGACCATCTCCCGTATACGCGATTGATAAAGACCACCAGATGACTGTCAATACTTATGCCTACACCTCTACACCGCCAAACACTGTCTCGCTGCCTCTTCCGAGGAGCCGATTCTCTACTCGTCAGGCTCCGCGCCGCGATATGGACACACAAACGACTAATCCGAGCCCGAAATGTAAGTCCACACATCCATCGGAAAAGGAGAGAATCCGGAAGCAGAGGGGTAAGCTCACCATTATAAAAATCCGTCTCAGGCAACGACATTTCGCAACATCGTTATGCTTCACTCAATTCCTGGGAGTGCGTACTTCGGCGGGCTTCCGCAGCTGATGCAGCGGCTTTGAGAGTCGTGGGGTGGGAATTTCCGAACCGCTTCTCGTAGCCGTCATGCGCCCGCTGATACAACGCCAAAGCCTTGTCGAAATCTCCTTGCTTATGGAAAGTCGAGCCCATAGCGTAGACTACATCGAGAGTCTTCGGGTGATCGTTTCCCAGCAGCTTCACCCGGCCGTGAAGTGCTCGTTGTTGTCAGAAAGAGTGAGGCCATGTTGCTGACGGTGGCGAGAGTGTCGGGGTGCTCTTTTCCGAGTCTTTTCTTGGCCGTCAAGTGCGCGTTCGTACCATTCCAAGGCTTTGCAGTAATCCCCTTGGTCGTGAAAAGTCAACCCCATGTTATTGAATATTGACTGTGACGAGAGTGCTTGGGTGCTCTTTTCCGAGGGACTTTTCTTGGCCGTCAATTGCGCGCTGGTACCACTCCAAGGATTTGCAGTAATCCCCTTGGCTGTTAAAAACCCTCTCCATGTTGTTGACTGTGACGAGTCTCCCGGTGGTCTTTTCCGAGGGTATTCTCTCGGCCGTCAAGTGCGCGCTGGTACCACTCCAAGGCTTTGCAGTAATCCCCTTGGGCGTGGAAAACTTTCCCCATATTGTTGACTGTGACGAGAGTCTCCCGGTGGTCTTTTCCGAGGGTATTCTCTCGGCCGTCAAGTGCGCGCTGGTACCACTCCAAGGCTTTGCAGTAATCCCCTTGGGCGTGGAAAACATTCCCCATATTGTTGACTGTGACGAGAGTCTCCCGGTGGTCTTTTCCGAGGGTATTCTCTCGGCCGTCAAGTGCGCGCTGGTACCACTCCAAGGCTTTGCAGTAATCCCCCTGGCCGTTAAAGGTTGTCCCCATATTGTTGACTGTTAAGAGAGTGTCCAGATGGTCTTTTCCGAGGGTCTTCTCTTGGCCGTCAAGTGCGCGCTGGTACCATTCCAAGGCTTTGCAGTAATCCCCCTGGTCGTTAAAGGTTGTCCCCATATTGTTGACTGTTAAGAGAGTGTCCAGGTGGTCTTTTCCGAGGGTCTTCTCTTGACTGTCAAGTGCGCGCCGGTACCACTCCAAGGCTTTGCAGTAATCCCCTTGGGCGTGGAAAACATTCCCCATGTTGTGGACTGTGGCGAGAGTGTGCCGGTGGTCTTTTCCGAGGGTCTTCTCTCGGCCGTTAAGTGCGCGCTGGAGCCACTCCAAGGCTTTGCAGTAATCCCCTTGGGTGTAGAAAACTCTCCCTATGCTACTGACTGTGCAGAGAGTGCTCTGGTGGCCTTCTCTGAGGATCTTCTCTTTGCCGTCAAGTGCGCGCTGGAGCCACTCCAAGGCTTTGCAGTAATCCCCTTGGGCGTGGAAAAGATTCCCCATGTTGTTGACTGTGCGGAGAGTGCTGTGGTGACCTTCCCCGAGGATCTTCTCTTGGCCGTCAAGTGCGCGCTGGTACCACCCAAGGCTTTGCAGTAATCCCCTTGGGCGTGGAAAACTGTCCCTATGTTGCAGACTGTGGCGAGAGTGTCCGGGTGGCCCTTTCCGCGGATCTTCTCTTGGCCGTCAAGCGCGCGCTGGCACCACTCCAAGGCTTTGCAGTAATCCCCTTGGTCGTAGAAAACTATCCCTATGTTACCGGCAGTAAGGAGAGTGTCTTGGTGGTCCTTTCCGAAGTTCTTCTCTTGGTCGTCAAGTGTGCGCTGGTACCACAGTAAAGCATTACGATAATCGCATTGGTAGTGAAAGATTTCTGCGACTTTGGTGGTAGCGAGGACATATTTCTGGTGGTCGTGTCCGCGGACGATCTCAGTGCCGTCAATTGCGCGCTGATACCAGGACATGGAACGGTCGGCATGCCCATTGTTCAGGAAGATGTGGGCTACCATCTTCTGCAGTGAAATGCTAAACAGGAAATCATGGTAATAGCGTTGGTACTCCAGCACGGCGGCTGTGTGTACTGCTAGCTCCAAATCCCAGATCTGATTTTCATGCAAATCGGTCGCACAACGATCCATTAACAAGCGACAAAGCTTCATCACTATTGAATTCCCCTGTAGCGTGTCTTCCGAACCTATCTGTGTCCGGATGCATAGCGCGACAAGGCTATGTAGACGATAGCGGGAAGATCCGAGCCGTGAGATTAGCGAAAAGTTGAGAAGCGGAGCGAAAGCCTTGTGAAATTGTGCGTCGTTTTTGTGCTTGAGGAATGAAAAGTCTCTTAATAGTGCCTCCGGTATGTCATCAGTGCTGAGGAAACTCATGTGTTCAAGCAGCTGCACAGAATCAAGACTCTCCTCCCTGATTTTGCCGATCGTGACTTGCCAAGTCGTCATTACCATGCGCGAGGAGGGTGTCTCGAAGTCCATCGGAAAGCTTAGGAGCTCCTGCTGATTGTGCACATGCTCGAACATCTTCAGGTACTGTGGAATTTCTATCTTCGTTTGTCGTATATATGCCGCCGCTTGTGCTATGGCCAGAGGGTGGTTCTGCAAATGCTGTACAAGGCCGATAGCGTCTGCGTGAGCGATGGCTTCGCCGTCGGCTTCATCGACAACCAGAAGTTTTAATAGCATCTCCACTCCCACCGTATCACTCATCGCATCGACTTTGACACCCGCGCCGCTGGGAACATATTGCGGAATCCCAACGAGACGTTCGTCACGTGTTGTGAATAAGATTGCACCATTTCTCGGAAGGTAATTTCCTGGGTAGGAGTCGACCTCGTCGAAATTGTCGATGACCATAAGCCAGTTGTTGCTGGCTGGGCTTTCAAGCCACTTCTGAACATCCTTCAACCCCTTGTCACCATTCGCATCATCGTCCACAACTGCAGCATTCCGCCCAAGCTCCAGAAAACTGTTGTTGAAGGCTTCGTGTGAGTGGCAGTGTACCCAGAAGATATGGTCATCTGGCTGCGATTTCTTTCTCTGGTGACAGAACTCGATTGCAATCGTCGTTTTTCTAGACTAGTCAGATTAACTGTGACCACTAACTACTATCTAAACGTAGATGGTTATTTGGACACCTCGTTTTCTGGGCTGGAGACATACCCAATACCTCCGAGTCCGTACAAAGCAACCCGTGGTTGCTGGGCGAGTCGTGAATCGAGCTTACACAGTATCTCCGCTCTCCCGACAAAATTTGGATCCGTGAAAGACGGCACCATGAACACCGGTTGGGAAACTAAATAGTCTGATCAGCTCTCGTACAATGTTTACGGAAAGTCATCTAGTGGCCTTTTCGTGATGACACACCACCCCCAAACACAGGCGAAGATAAAGAGCAGTCAGTGCATGTTTAACCTACCGATCTTTTCCGAGACTTTAGGTTCTGGGCAGCAGTGCAGTGTTGCATCTCCTAAGCGGAACGGCAGCTATCAGTTTAACCGTTGAACTAACGCTGCGTGCGAGTTGGCAAACCGTAAACGATGAGGGCGCCAGGGCTGTCCCTAGTTTCGTTGGTTGTCCTGTTAAAGCTCTTGGTCGTGTTGCTACTGTCGTGTGTGTGATTGAAATGATTCCATGGAACATCTGCCCCGGTGTTAGTGTTGTTGTCTCGCTCTGGTGGCGGCTGTGTAGATTGCTGTTAGCAACTGTTCTCGGTAGTGCTGAGAAAGTAACCCTGACCATCTCGCTTGATATCAGACCTTCCTGAGGGTTCTCCTGCTCATTGCAAGGTGGTCGTGGTTGCCACTGCCGGGTTTGACTGGACCACTCATCGCGTTGTTGAGCGGACTCCTCCGGGTCCCGTGACTGATCCACTCTCCTTCGTAGCCCATCCATCTGGGGATAAGTCGGTGAATCACCTGTTCGTACTTCGCAATGAATTCTCTTTAGATATGGTGGAGGTCAATCAATCGAGATGAACACAATGCAAAGCTGGGGTGTTACGGTTGTGAGTGCCGAAGAACACTCTCAGAGGGTTGTTATTTGGCTCGAGAATTGTCGGGGGGCACGGGAGGAATGGGGCGTGTCTGCGGGGTTGGGTCACTGGAACATGCAGATTCCCTGTCCCCTTGCTGGGATGGACAAGTGGAACCAAATATAGTCATGTCTGAGCAGGGATCGCAACACAAAACGCACGTGTTCGCTGCGTTGTTGCGACAGCGACTGTACTCTATTTCCACAACCAATGCTCCAGTCACGAATCCAAGAATTGCTGTGTCTCCGATGAGCTGTATGCCATCCTATTGCGTGGTTCAAAAGTTTCGTAGGTTTTGGTGGTGTGGCTGTGAATTTTGGCAGGCACCCGGCCGGGGTGGCTCTCAGCGCCCGCGCCGAAAATTTGTATGGGGAACCTCCGTAGTTGGGACCGTCATCTTCGTCGTCCCAACACGTATAAGCGGGGCTGTCCTCGAGGACCCGACATAGTCCGTCCCCACCCCTCTCCTTCCCTCCTCCTCCCCTTCCCTCCTCCTCCCACCCCCTCACCCCCCTCACCCTTCCTCTCCCTCTCCCTCCGCCCTCTCCCTCCCCCTCCCTCAATCACTACCGAACCATGAAGCAGCGAGCCCACCACCTTCGTTACTGTGTTCTCCGCTTCCATGTTACCAGGCCGACGTGGCCCTCGATCGGCTTATCCCCAAAGGGAGCGCTAGATACATCCATCGCTGCTCTCGGCTACCCGCCCGTTCCACAGCCTGCTGTGGGCGTTGATGTTGTTGAAAGAATACCGATTAGCGATGAGGATAGAAATGAATGATAGGAGTTCGATTAGTCTTAATGCTGTGTGAGATGAGGAAACACAAGGCGTATCGATTCTTGTAGTTCGAGTGGTTCACAACTTCGTTGTAGTATTCGATGGTTATTGAGTAGAGGGAGAAAAGAAGAACCCGCAGAACAAATATCCTCCGCTGACACTTCCCCGCTTGCGCCTTGCGCAATCGTGTCCTCAACAAACTCTAAGGCTCAAGTGCCATATCTAAACAACGCGCGAGAAGCATTTCCAACAGATGTCGCCCGATGTCATGCATTCCGGTCCGCGGCGATCTCGGCCCATGCTTTCTTCTTTGCTGGTACACGCCGGCTGCATTCCATTAATCGTACACACTATCGGAGGTGAAGGCTCTGCCCATGGGATGATCGTGCGCACCAAACTGAAGGGTAGGTCAGCAAGTACTAGGCCGACGGGGTGTGACCAAAAAACATACTGGTCGAAGTGGATCCGGACTTCACATTCCCATCGATACGCAGAGCTTGTCGGTGGCGAGCGAATACGGATGATGCCGGTTTTGATCCCGTGCATCCCAGCCACCACGATCGTTCAAATTCACGCAACGCTCCCTCTCTCGTCATGAACCAGCCGTTGAACATCAGGAAAAAAAATTCTGCATTTGGATGTGTGGTGGTGCGTCATGACGCATCTCGCCTAGGTGCTTTCCGTCACGACGATGTTTGAATTACCATGGCATATTGGCCACCGCGGCGAAGGTTACCACGGCATACGCCTCTCCGGCGATGCCATGCGGGGTATAGGAGCTCTCGCAGCGAAGTCTGTCACCGCAAAAGCAAGTGCGGCGGCTCCAGGCAGGGCACATGCATGGCACTCGTGATTTAAGTCCAGGTTAATTCGCTTCGGTTAGATTACTCTATCTCTGTATATAATTTCTCAGCGCCTTATTTCAACCGCGGCTTGAACCAAGTCATTCTCCAACATGTAACCAATAGACTTCGCTCCAGGTAGCTAAATCGATATGACTGTTGCCTATCCATGCATTATTAGGTAACTAGTAGTCTTGAGGGGACGGGTTCCTTAGCAATAACATGCGTTGCACCCGCAATATTTTCTTCGCTAATCACCCATAACAGCTCCCCGTCGTTTTTGTCACTCTCACCATCCCAGAACTCTTTCGGGCGTGCCGCCAGCGCGGTGTGTTGTTATCTCTACGAACGCCCATCAAAACAGACTGCCTAAGACACGAAGCCTGAAAAGCTTCAGCAGATGATACTGTACGGCATACGTCCTTAAGCGCCTTACATGCCGGTTCCTGACCCTCTCCGAGGCATGGAGTCTTAACCCATACGTAGTCGTGCCGTAGACTCTGGTTGCGCCATGTCTGTTCTCCGGTGCATCGAATTTTCTGGATCACTTGATCCTCGTGCCTATTGGTACCGGGAACTTGAATTCCATGATACACACTTGCTGTACCGCGTAAGAGCGCTTCAGAGTTGGTGACAACCCCCTGGCGAGTAGAAAGTGATTCATGGCATGCTGTAGGTCGTTTCGAAGGTGTAAGTCCGCCACTGAGGCGAGTACGCCTGATGTTTGCTGCAGCGGGGGAGGATTGAAGATCGCGACATAGACTTCAGTCCGTTGGAGGCAGCGATGGTGTGTTCGCCGCTCGTGGCGTTGTTTGCGGCACTGGCGGCATCGCGATTGAGCTTCCGTACGAATGCGTCGCTGCGAAGGTATTGTTCCAGTATCTGCAAGTAGAGGTCGCCGGACCTATTGGATTTGTTGTACGGGACTATGGGGTGGAGCCAACTGCATGTGGAGGTGGGGTCGCTTAACAACGGCTCCATCGCGGATTTGACGCGTGACTGGGAGGTGATTGTGCAGTAGATAAAGCGAACCTATGCTACTTTTCAGAGAGATGGTGACGGTAAAGAAAGCTAGGCTACATATACCCATCTGAGATTTTTCATTTTTTTTGTTAATTCATACTCGCATCCACCATATCAAACCATGGTTTCCCGACCGCTGTCCACGCGATAGTGGCACATTGCAAGCTCCCATTGCCCTCCGCCCAGGCCTGCCCCAAGAAGATATAATGCAAACCAACGAAATCAGAAAGGAAAGAGTCCGAACAAAAGAAAGCACAAAAAAGGGCGTGACCCGCCCCCTAGTCCTCGTCTGCGGATACCATGAAGGAGGGCGTGGGCAGGAACAGCGGTGGTTCATCCCCGACGCCCAGCTCCTCGGCCTCCATCCGCGGCTCCTCTTCCCGCTCACTGCGCTCCCACTCCGACAACTCACTCCCTGCATCAGCCGGGACCGGCCTTCCCACATCCGTACTGGAGCGGAAGTCTAACACCGCCTGGCTGCACCTCCCGTCAGCAAGGAGGTCCTGGGTCTTGCTCCCGCTCTTCCTCCTCCCGTTTTCCTTCAGCACCTCTGCCCACAGTATCTTCTGTTGGGCCTTCCACTTGGGCCACACCTTCAGGAGGTGATCCCGTGTCTGCGTCCGGTAACTACCGGTACCACCAGCACTGACGGTGGGCTGGTTCTTTGTCCAGTGAAGGTACCGCCCTGTGAGGCAGTGACCTGTCTTCAGCGGTAAATCCTCGAGGCGAGCCTTTCGGGGCACCGACAACCGTTCTGTCCGGCCCCTGCCTGCCCGGCATCCTGTACTTCTTCTTGGAGGTCCGGCCCCCAGCCCATCGCCAGGCTTCCACCCACTCCCCCCGTGATCTCCTGCTTGAGTGTGCGAAGGTCTGGGGAGCGGCATTGCGCGCTTCCGTCAGGTCCGAATAGCCTAGCCATTCCACCCCGCGAGCATCTGGCTCTTCCGCTACAATCTTGGGGTATTCGTCGGCCTTCCCGTTTCCTGCCACCCCTTTATGTGCCGGGCATAACCTGATCTCGGTGGTGATGTCAGGCCTGGCCCTCCGTAGCTCTGCGATGTCCTTCCTTGCCTAGAGGGCGTACATCTGGCCGGCCAGGCTCCTCTGAGGCCATCCGTCGTATGGCGGCTTGGGCGTCCGTGAAAATCGTGACCCTTTCCGGGGTCATCTGTCTGCGTGAAGCCGTTTCCAGAGCCCTTGCAAGAGCGGCGCGCCCTGCGTCGTAGGCCTCTCGGCCGCCATATGGGTTTTGATGCCCGCCCAGGATTGGCCATACTGCCGCATATCCGGCTGCTCCGTCGCCCAGTTGCGAACCGTCCGTGAACATAGTCAGTCGGGGGTCGGGTCTTCCCTGCCTCCACCTTGGCTTCGGCTTCTTCTTCCTGCAGCAGTTCCGCGCCAAGGGTCTCTGGTTCTTCTAGCAAAACGCTGCTCTCCATCCTGCCCCAAGTATACGAACGCATCTGCGAATCTCCGTCTGATTGCTGTTAGAGAGCCGACAACCTCCCTAGCCTAGTCACCCTGTGACAGGCTGAGTAGCCGTAGGCCAAAACGCCGCCGCCTGCTCTCCAGCTGGGCTGCCGCTGGTCTGAGTCCTGACTCTATCGACAATACCCGTCTGAGAGAATGGCGCATCGTACAAAGGAGACAGTCGATGTATTTATACCGAGTCGATCCACGCCGGTTCCGGATCCTCCGAGCAGCCAACTTGGGCTTCCTCCGATGCCGCCACATATCTAATCTAATCCATCTGGGCGTGGGAAATTAGGCGCAATCTTCAATACTTCCCCTCGCTAGGCACAGCGTATCTTTTCCGCGAGTTCATGATGCCGAGGTTTCGGACGGCTTTTGGTGAACAGGTCGGCAAGGTTATCTTCAATTGGTACGTCAAACGCCCGCTTCGAGTAGTTCACGTACGTGGGGATAGTGGGTATCAATATGTTTTGATCGATTGTTGATCCGATGATATGTACTTGGCCAGTTCTAGCGCTCCTTGATTGTCGCGGAGAAGTATGTAGTGTCACACCCTGGTTTTTTTTGGTTTATCATACTCGCACACAGTCTTTCTAGACTATGGCGGCGTACATTTTTTGCCCAGGTTTCCCGTCCACAGTCCGCACAAGGCGGATGTTGCAAGCTCCCCTTTGCCCTCCGCCCAGGCCTGCCCCGAGAAAGAGTAGAAGGAAAATCACGAAGGAAAGCACAAAGAGAGCACAAAAGAAAGCGTGACGGTCCCCTAACCCTCGCCTGCCGATGCCATGAACGAGGAGGTGGAAAGGAACAGCGGGGATTCCTCCTCGGCGCCCAGCTCGTCCCTAGCACCCAGCGCCCCCGCCTCCTCCCTACTTTCTTCCTCCCGCTTCCTCCTCCCCGGAGCTCCCATTCCGACATCTCGCTCTTCGCGTCCTCCTCGGCCGGCACCAGCCTTCCCACATCTGTAGAAGAGAGGAGTCTAGCACCGCCCGACTGCGCCTCCCATAAGCAAGTAGATACCGGATCTTCCACTGGCTCTTCCACCTCCCGATCTCCTTCTGCGCCTCGGCCCACAGGACCCCCCGCTGGGCCCTCCATTCCGAACACACCTTGAAGAGGTGGACCGTGGTCTCTCGTTTGTGAGGGGCACCGGCACCACCAGCATTGGGCGGTAGGGCGAACCTTAGCCCAGTGCAGGTACTGTCCGGTGCGGCAGTGTCCCGCCTTCAGCCGGTAATACCTTGACGCGAGCTTCTTGGTGCTCCCAGCAACCGTGTCGTCCGGCTTGTGGCTTTCCGGCATCTTGTATTTCTTCCTGGAGGCCCGGCCACCAGCCCATCGTCGTGCTTCCACCCACTTTTTCTCCGAAGTCTCACGCTTGAGGTTTGCGAGGGATCGTGGGAATGGCATTGGGCGTACCTCCGTCCGGTCTGAGTAGTTCGGCCATTCCACCCTGCGGGTACCTGGCTCTTCCGCCGCGACCTTAGCTCATTCGTCCGCTTTCTCGTTGCCCTCGATCCCCTTGTGAGCCGGGCACCATCGAATCTCGATGATGATGCTTGGCCTGGCTCTTCGCAGTGCTGTGATGTGTTTCCTCGCCTGGAGCGCGTAGGTTTGGCCAAGGCCGGGCTCCTCTAAGACCATCCGTCTGATAGCCGCCTATGCATCGGTGAAGATTGTGACTCGTTCCGGAGCCGTGTTTCTTCTCGAGGCGGATTCAAGTGCGCGTGCGATGGCGGCGCACTCGTGTCACACCCTGGTGGTTTAGGGATGACAGTTCGGCAAAATATGGAACATGAGTATATGGCTCACGAAACGGGCAAAAAGCCCCAAACTAGAAAGTTCGCGTATGGGTCGGAATATATAACTAATACCTTGAATAGGTAGGTAGGTGTTCCTATGTTTGATTGCACCAGGCTTATAGCCCTACCAACAAATATATAAGGAGAGCTTTCTGCTGTGTGTTGCCTCTTCTTCTTTCTCTCTCATGCAACCTCTTGTATTCTATCATCTTTTCGGTTGCGAACCCGTTTCAAATACTGACCGGTCGAGGCGTATCCGGTCATCAGTTGATGATAACGGGAAGCGGTTTTCTTCGCCTTCCCTGGTGTTGGATCCGGGTGGTTTTTGCGCTACTGGGGTCACTCGACATTGGGTGTCGGATTGGTAATCCGCGAATAACTGGGCCCAACTATAGGTACCCAGCAAACACAACGGACCCCAGCCTCCCAGAATGGCCAACCTACCCAAGCCACGGTGGGCGGCGAGCGGTGTGACAACCCTCTTTGCCACTCACTAGAACACAACTGTGTTGTTAGTTTCTATCGCATTTAACTGTAGAGGGAGAAATTGGGGATTTTGTTCAGGAATAGGCGGAGAAAGCAGAGAAAGCAGTCGGATACAATTTAGCACTGCTTGTGAATTTACAGTATAGAAGAACCTCCATTAACATGCGGAAAAACTTCCTATTTGATCAGACCTGGTCCTTTGATTTAGGGGAGGGGGGGGGGGGGTTTGCTGAAGCAGTCTGGGTCTGTGGCAAGTCGTCTTGTCCATGCAGGCCATTCCGTCAGCACGGTCGGTCCTGAGCCACAAAAACCGAGCTGCCGTTCGCTCCGCAGTCTGCTCCACCGCCTGTTGCTCCGCGCTAGCCTATCCATGGAAAGGCCGGCGTTTGGTGTGTATATGGGCGGGAAATTTTGGCTGGCATAGGGGTCTCAGTAGTCCCGACCGGCCCGCAGGCTGCCAGCAGGGACCAGTCCAGCCGGACGGGCCCCAGTGGGCAGACTGTGCTGACCCAGGCCGGCCGGCGGGCGTCTGCGGGCCAGCGCTAGTACTAGTACCTATGAACAAAATTTCATCCAGCGACTCCGCGCAAACCGGAATTCAATCGCCTGCACAGCGACTCAACCACCGGCTGGCAAGACAACCGCCTACACAGTAGTCAAGCAGCGGGTTTGCCATCTACAACAGCAGTCACTACGTATCCACGACGCCAGACAGCAGTACCAGCTGTGACCCCTACGCACCACCCGAGCTCCTCAGCTCCCTGACTACATTACGCTTTCCTCAGATGAATCCGCTTCCCTCCCCCGGGTGAGAGGTGAATGTTCCGGGCGAAAGCAGCCGACTTACTTAACATCCGTGATGGAACCTTCGTTTGGGGATTTGGCTGCTTCTGCTTCAAGCCGTAATAGGGGAGGAGCTTTGTGTGGGATCCAGTTAATGGGGAAGAGGTATACACGGAGGATGGGAGAATGAAGTGGCAAGGTAAGCGAAGTACGTCTTTTGTATCTGGCGTTGATGTGTAGAAGCTGGCAAGCTGTGACGCAGGTCCGAATATCCGTACAGCAATAACGTTCTGGGTCGGCTTAACGAAAAACCCAATCCGACAGCTCCTTCTCTCCCACTTCGTCAACCAAAATGCGGATCTGCGACGAGCTCACTTCCGCTTGTCCACAACCCTGAACCCACTCACCATCGAAGAAATGCTCACCAGATTAACAGAATTTTTAGATAATTTTTGTTCGCCTCTTCCCTCCGGTGCTCTTCCGAGCATGTACGATTTTTCTGTCTGTTGTGGCGGTGGCCGAAAGCTCCCACTAATGGCCCAAGATATTGTAAGACGCTAGTGGATCATGAGAGCTCCCTCGTTTTCCCGGCCCGTCGGCAGACCCAGTCCAGACCATGCCGGCTCCAGGAGGGCCCTTGGGCCCGCGGGCCATGGGCTAGTGTAGATTGATTCAAACAGACCAGTTCAGGCCGAGGCCAGGACTGGCCCGGCCGGACAGTTGAGACCCCTGGGCTGGCAGGCTAGAACAAATAGCTACATAAGCCACTGAGCATGCGGCGCCGGGCTTCGAGCAAATGGACGCATGAGCTCTCCGTAGTCATGCCCTGTGGGGTAGGTATTCCGTGTCCGTCCAAAATGGGGGGGGGACCAAAAGTGGGGGGGGGGGGGGGGTGGTCAATATTTACGAGAGAGAGTTGAGGGTGGTGAATT
>Ga0307508_10002773_pt1 | contig 18248 bp, 25 predicted proteins | sample 9_EM_MG_FD_203089 | JGI IMG/M metagenome (GOLD analysis project Ga0307508, IMG submission 203089) | Populus trichocarpa ectomycorrhiza microbial communities from riparian zone in the Pacific Northwest, United States - 9_EM | ecosystem: Host-associated > Plants > Roots > Unclassified | place... | reverse complement strand
CTGTTCAGGCTGTTGAGCCCGTCTTTTGCCCTTATGGACGAGCTCGGCAAAGTCATCCGCAGGACGGGAGGATTTGTTACCCATAATGGTAGAGGGTGAACTAACGACTTGTGCTGCACGTGGGCAGGGGGGACGGATTGTTCTCACAGGTCTTGATTTCTGGAATTGATAATGGTCAGCAGGCGTATATAGCTCCGGCTTTGACAGGAACGGAAGGCTTTTATCGGCCATCACGCATCCACACACCAATAAGCCAGATCCAGGACGATGTGCTCGGAAGATCGTATATGCCGTCATGGTGAATTACGACCGATGAGCTTGGAGACTGGTACCGGGACAACCCGATTCAGACTCACCATATTTCTGATGCAAGGACACTTGAGCTCTTATGTATAAGCCTACCGAGCCCCATTCCTTCGGGATACAATCCAGCGCCAATACCCCAAAATGTTGCCGAGTGGGGTTCGCTTGGGGGGAATGGGGCAAGACGGTTGAAATTAATTCTTCTGATCGTACGGATGGGGCCAATGGGGGAATACCCGTCAAATAGTCCGGTGATTCCTGTAAGGCCCGTAACTGCGCCAAGTGACAGAACGTGAGTCCAACGGGTAACCTGTTTGGACTGAGTGGAATACTGTTTCACAATTGACACCAAGCCGCAAGGTGATACCCCGACTTGAGGTTATAGCTCCGTTACAATGGCGCCTTTCCTTTCATCATCTCGCACACCCCCGACCGCCGCCGCATTCACCAGGATTGTGCGCCCCTTGTCTCCGCCCCTTCTCCCGAACTGCTCTCTCAGTTTCTCAACCGCAACCCACTTCAGCAACCTCACCAAACCACTCCACCCTGCTATTCCAGCACATATGTCTTCGTACGATGCCTGAGCCTTGTTCCAAACAAGACATTCAACGCCTCTCGCAGCATGTATATGCCCGAATACATGTAACTTTGGCCGAACGCGCCATATTGCTGCCAAGAGTGCGTAGCATCCTGTTTGATTAAGATCGAGGTGAGAGAATGGAGGGCCATGCGTGACAATAATATCGGTCAGAGGAGGGATAGAAGACCATATTCCAGTGGCTCGGTGGCAAACTTGGTCGCGTGAATACGATTGCGGGGACACGCGAGGATATTGAAACGGCCATGAACCATACTTGGGGGTGTATGGGCTCCCGTAGATACGCAATACATGTCCACGGATAGTCACCTCGGTAGATGAATTCTCAAGATATATGAGGGATGGGTACAGTGAAAGGATGTGCTGCCTTGTTTCCGGGTCGGCAAGGTAGGCGTCGTGGTTGCCAGCGACGAAGATCTTGACAGGGTGTGGATGAGAGCTCAACCAATCGAGGGCATCACGTAGTTCATTGGGACCGCCAGAGTTTGTAAGGTCGCCAGAGTGGATTAGAATGTCTCCAGTAGGGAGTGTAGGTTGAGAATGATGGGAGTTGTGCGTGTCAGATATGCAAATGACCCGTATTCCCCAAGTCGAGGTCGTGGAAGCAGTGGGCTGGCTCCAACCATAGACTCGCTGGGCGAGAAAGAGCAGAGGGTTGGACTTGAAGTTATCCCAGGCAGTCAGTGGTCGACGGTGCAGGAGACTGTCAAGACCAGACATGTTTGATGATGAGCGTTACAGCGAAGCTACAACTCTGCCACCATCTGCTTCAAGGTCGGTACTATCCGTTGACGAGCATTTACCCGCAACGCGATCTCACTCTCGCAGACGAAAAGTATATGGCGTCCCCTGCTGTCTCAGAACCACTTCCACCGACCGTGTCAGAGCTCCTGGCAAATCGAGACAAAGCCCGAGCACGTTATCCTATTCAACGTCCATTTGACTGGCGCACGTCACGCGCCTTCAAGCCATCCATCATCTCCCGTCTTCGTGGCGGTCGCCCGCCCGACTCACCCTCTGCCTCCTTCTATCGTATCTACGAATTCTTCGTGCTCGGGTGGACCACCGCATTCCGCAACGAGCTCGAGTACTTTTGCTGTTCTCACCCAGACTGGTCTGTTTCTGGCCTGCCCGACCCTGCTGATTCCGATCCAACACGGTATGCCTCGCTCGCTGTGCTCACCCGGCTCATGTGTGCGTCGTTCAATCGTCGGATCGAGCAAGGGCTACCGCGTGATGCACCTGCGATCATCATCGACTTTGCGGCACTCCGGGCGCGTACCAAGGCGTACGAGGCTCCCCCTGGATGGGCTGACCATGTCGCTGCCTTGGAAGAAAAGGTGTTCATACCTGATGCAGGAGGGAAAGAACTCCCAGAAGATGATCCGGAAGTCAGTGAGGAGTTCAAAGCGATGAATATCATCGCGCAGATGCCACATATCCATTTTGTTTAATTCTCAGCTTCTTCCCGTTCAAGTGGACCATGGAAATCAGTTGCGGCTTTTGATGTCTCTTTCCTAGCGCCCAAGCAATCATTTTCATCGTGTCTTCGACGTCTAGCCTTTCGGAAATGACAGGACTGGTGGCAGCGGGGCATTTAGTTCGACTCCCATCAGACTAACGACATAGTCTGAGGTCATTTGATTCGCGACATTTGTCTGCAGCCGTTATATCTATAGTGATTAAACATATCATAGGCTATGCCCGTTAGGGTGAAATAACAGGAAAACAGTAAGAGTGCCATAGTAAAAAAAGGAACATTATGCATCCCAAACACACTTCCATTTGCAGAAAATGTGAGTAAACATTAAAACGGAAGAAACCCCATCAATTCATCGACCCAAATATTACAGAACTTACGAAGATGTCGTCCATTGCGCGAGACCGGGAAGGCCACGCCTCGATTTGGTACTGGGCCTGCCTGAACCGGAGAAGACGTGGCTGTACCCGTCCTCGTCTTCTCCGCCCCGACTCGCTAACCATCTGCGGCTTCGACTTGTACTCCATGATGCATCACCCCAATCTGGTCGGCCGGTCGGAGCTCCTTCGAATGGACTCGCCCTACCGCTTCTAGGCGATCTGGTGCCTGGCGCACCACGGCCATTAAACACTTGGGATGGAGGTCGATGGAGATGTTTTCGTAGACTTTGAATAGAATGCTGTCGTCGAGCAGGGACGAGCAAACGATCTAAACCGAGCTCCCCTTCTTCGTCATCGTCGTCATCGTCATTGTCGCTGTCGTCGGACCACCTTTCGTCTGGGTCGGCCTGTGCACCACCCTCCATCCCCCAACCGCGTGCATAACGTTGACGTGGTGCCATCCAGTCGTCATTCTCTACTTTCGTTCGAGCGAGGGACGGCACGAAGGCCGCATCCCGATCCTTTCCTCCCCGACGATTTCTCGATTTATCCCCCTCTCCTCTTTTCCCGCGGCTCCCAGCCTTCAAGTGATCTTCATGGGCGCCGTTCGGCACTCGTGAACTCGCCCGTGACGTGGGCGTAGAACGACACATGACCCTCGTGCGGGCTACCTGGCCCCCGCTTGTCCTTGCCTTCACTTCTTGCACCTGCACGCAAAGCAGTGGTGGTTTCAGCGCCCTTCCTCTTTCTCCTTGGTTCGACTTGTCGGATAGTGCACAACTCTTCCGTGTCGAGACCGTCCCTGCCGTCCACGCTGACGCGGCATCGGAGGTGACGGTCGCCGGGCCGCCAACCCCGCTTAATAGGGCTTTGGCCACCGATTCGATCCAATTTCGGGGAAGTGGCGGGTGTACCCGTTCGTTATCGCCTATGGTAACGCGGGGGTGTGATTCGTAGTCGGACTCCGCAATGCTATCTTCATCGTTGAGGATGAACGTGGGACGCGTGCCGTTTCGATGGTCGCGTCCGCGTGCACGTGACCTCAGTGAAGCCTCCGAGAATGACGGGCGTTTAGCAAGTGGCTGAAAATTTGGTGCTGATGCCATATGGCGAAGATACGCACGAGCATTAGGCGGATTTGGCTTACTAGATGCTGATTTGGATGAGTAATCATTAAGATGGTGATGGTGACGATTATTAAGATGGTGATGATGCGCCGTGAGATATGAATGCGGATGGGGCAGTCCCCGAGAAGACTGATGGAGTTGTACGGCTTGATATGTATGAGTGCGTTGCGACGCGTCGGCAGCAAGGTCAACATGGGTACGGCAACCTATACTCTCTGAAGAGCGTTTGCGGGAGAGAGAAGCCATCGACGGAACACGTTTGGCGCTGTTGTTCTTGATGTGTATTGCGTGAGCCAGTGGTGATGGCGGGGACCACGGATGCGATTGTGCAGAGTCGTCCTCCAATGGCACTGTCTCGCGCGACAAGCTCGAAGCACGACTCACGAATCCAGTAATGAAGTCGACGACGGCCCCAACGCTTCCCCGCATGCTACTCCCCGCTCCGCCATCTTTTTCGGCGGTGGACCGTACATTGCGGTCTCTTTCGGGCGTGAACACGCGTGTCTCTTTGTAGCCAGCTTCACGAAGGAGGTCCTCGAGACGCTCGTATGTGTTGGAGGTGCCACGGCGGTGAAGCGGGACCCTTCCCAGCGAGTCTGGATAGCGGGCGGTCTGGCGACCTCTCTGGGCGGTCAAAGGCGTGAGAGAAGCCGTTGTATTGGTCGAGGCTGGTGTGGGATGTGACGAAATTGTGGAGTCATCCAGTGCGGAGAGGGGGGTACGAGAGGCTGCAGGCTGTTGGGAACGTTGATTAGTCTGCCGAGAAGCGGGTTGGGTGTACACACAATGTCCGTTTGACGACCAGTGCTTCGTGCAAGTGCTGCAGTCATGGTCTGGGGAGAACCAAGCTATGCACAAGCGCGAGTTGAGGACGTCGGACCCCCCCGGCTGCCTGACGATTCGGACGTTGGGACGGTTTATGTAAATGGAGGAAAGAAGAAAACGAAGATGAGGTGTGGACGTCAATGTGGGGTCATCCACTCGGGTGGCACCGCCTGGTGGCGTTCTTGAACTCTTCACATGGTCAACTCGTCCCCCCTGAGTCAGCGCAACTTTTGCTACAGCTGTCACAATGCATCATTCCTCTTAACTACCAACGTGGCTTTGACCTGTCGCTTTCTACAAAGCTATGTACACGCTAGAGCTTGGTGACGTTGACACCACTCACAGTGACAGCTCTGACTTCTTGTGCCGGCGCTTTAGCACAAAGCGAATTTCTTTTCACCTCCACATCCTGGACAATCACACTTGCACGGAATTCACGTGTCTGGCTTGCTGTCCATATTTTTATGCTCTTTCTTGAATTAAGCCTTTTGAACAGGTCCGAGACATAATGCAGTTCCACGGGCAAAGCTCCTCAGTTTACATCGCAACTGGTGGAGTTATCAGGCACAGATATCCAAGGATTAATAACAAGATGAACGAAACGTGCCGGTGTACAATTTAATCTTGCACAGGTGGAGTGGCATGCGGGTGGGTCACCAACACCGCTCCTCATCATTCGGCTCTCTCACCAATACAACTCAGAAGCGAAGTGGCACCGACGTAGGCCATCAATGTACCGATCCGCAAGATCGTGGCAAGAACGCCACGAGTCAGTACGAAGAAGAAGAAGTTGGAGAAGAAGAAGAATCCTTGGATTCCAAATTGGGTCCTGCGAGCAATGCCATACGTCACCCCGCGAACTCGCGTCTCGACTCCGCCTGGAGTCGATGCAAGCATGTAGGATGACAGTCGCAGTCACGTCAGTTGCCTCCGCAAATCCTCCAAACAGGCTACTGCCTACTTCGGGGTTAGCGAAGAACATCAAGAAAGCGAGAACACTTGCAAATATCTGGACGCTTCCCAGCACGACAAGAAGCGTATCATCATCATTTGTGCTTCAGGGAAACAAGGTCATTGTCATGGTCAACCCAGTGTTTCAATTCATTGACCCGAACCAGCCCTATTGCATGTGGTCGTGGTTCATGCGTTCGTGTGTACGAGGCGTACCTAGTCCTCGCATAGCATTAACGAACTATACGAATTCAGTTATACTAGCAATTTATCACCATATGTTTGAAGGACTGACAACTAACTCGTTGACGGTTTGCTCACTCAAGTAGATCATAGTAATTCTAATCACACCACTAACGTTCAAAAGTGACTTCCACGCACGTTGCAGTGACCACCCAATTCGTTTCGTCTTCTAACCACCGTGGACTAGTATTCCTGCCTTCGATCGCATGGCTTTCAGACGGACTGACCACTTGTCGATACTACGTGCCAGGGTCGAGTAGTCGCCCGAGTCCTCCACCTACTAGGACTATCCAAGGGTAAGTGAACAGGCTCCCCCAGACATGATCGTTGCTCATAAAATAATGAAATACTGTCATCACCTTCAACGCGGCACATGGTGTCCAAAGCTAGCGACTTCAGAAGGATCTGCCGAGTCAAGCTCGGGTTTCACCTGCGCGACTGTGAGGACCTGCCAGGCAGCGATATTCATCGCGTCGGTTCATGCCATACGACCACCGTTGCATCACAAGAAGCGATACCAATACAAGCCAGTGCTTGGACGAGAGATATCTAATCCGACTGAAATAGATATTTGTCTGGACGTAGGTCGTTCCAAGTAGCCTAGGTACAAGAAACGCGTAAAGATAGTCCCGTAGGGAACGACGGACTACTCACATCGTGACCACCACGAACTTTCACCGTGTTCAATACAACCTAGTCACGACCATAGGACTACGAGTGATCAGGAAGGGACGTGGTCAGTGTTGGGGGGTACGCCTAGGTTTCGTATCATGTTGTTTCTCTGGGGACACACACGTATTAACACACAGGCATAGCTCTGGGGTGGTCATTCCGGAAACACATGGGGTCATAACTCGCAGCATTGTCAGAGCCTGACTCTTCAAGAAACATCTTTTGATTATCCCAGACAGGTTCCTTTGCAATCATACATTCCGAGTGTGATTCTAATCGTTCGTGACGCATGTAATTATCCGTTTGAAAGGAAATCGTAGCCGGGGTGGAATCTCAATGATTGTGGATGCTAGAATCGTCGGGCTTGGGAGCATCTACGCAAGGCCTCCCGTCCCGAGGGGTTCGCCAACCTCGATACACGCACTAGACCAGGTTAGCGTCATAGCCAGCCAAGCCTGTTGCACGATGTGGTTTGCACGAGTTATGTCTCGACGGTCCGAATCACGCGGACCCTCGTAATGATCCCGGGCAACGGCCAATGGCAGAACACAATGAGAGTGGCATCAGTCACGGACGGCACAAATTCGCATAGCCACTAGTATGGCCGGTGGCGGATGATGGTCAACCAGGTACAGCTTGCACCCACACCAGAAGCAAAAGATCTTGTGACATTACTTATCCGAGCCGCAGCAGAACAAAATTTCTGCCACTCACCTGCACTGTGACAGATAAGGGCGTGCCGTCACAAAACTCAATGGGTATGTTATCCTGTAGGATTGTGACGAGGATTCCGCGGCCGGAGATGAAGGGAAAGGCCGAGGTAAGAACGACAAGGGTTCTGATCATCAGAGTCATTGGGTCAATGATAACCCTCCACAGCATGTGTGATGACCTCACACTTGTATTGCGCCTCGGTAAGAGAAGAGAATGTGGTCTTCGTCGTTCGGCCGAACTCTTCGGCGAGTATAGAAACCTGTGCAACGGAAATGAACGGATGTCTAGTTCGTGCATGAGTGAAGGCCAATTATTGTATCTGTGTTCCAGCAAGCTCGGATGTAAAGAGTGAGCTAATGTATCATATGGCGACGAGAGATTCACGACTAATCGCCATAGGGTACGCACAGCTGTTGTGAGAAAGGGTACAGCCTTGTCAGGGGGTGAATAAACAGAGCACTATCTTGTGACTAAGACTACCAGGTAACCATCAGCGTTGGGTGCCGCTAGATCTGGAGGACTCCGTCACAACGTATTTGAGGCCAGAAATAGTTGGTTTCTGCATGCATGTTGTTATATTATTCGGTAAAAGATCGTGCAGACATACATGTACGTCAGCAGAGCGGTCATGCGGACACACAGGGATCTACCCGTTTTTCGTTAGCGAGACGCCTACTAGTAGGAGTTTACACACCTTAACCCACAAGGGGATAGTCGATAGAATGAAGCAGCTTCCAAAACTGAGGAGCTGTCATTCAGGATAAACAATACATGCGAGAAGTATGAGACGTTTCGCTCATGGAACAACAAGATGTTGTGGTTGCGATGAGGACTGTAGACATTAAGTCAACGCGGTGTTCCTTCAGTACTGTGAAAAGCAAGTGTGCAACTCGCTTGAAGTTTGATCCGCTGACAGCGAGGACCTGATCGAATGAACGCAGATAACCCTATCACAGCAGCCGGCGTACCAAGGCCTGAAGTACCCTTTTTTAATGAATCTGGCCGCCCGAGGTTATTGTACTGTCACTGAGGTGGTCCAGTGCCTAAGCTGCATACCACGCACTACGATTTCCAAGGCCCTCAGGCCCATTTTCCTTCGTCATCTTCCGCCTCTTCCTCTTTTTCCCTTTTAACCGGTTTTGCCAACTTGGGTATGCCAAGTTAGAGGATGAGAAACCTACCATATCAATTGACATGGTGATAAACGTGATCGTTACTGACGTGTAGTTTGGGGCAGGAGACAGCGATCCAAGGAGCCAGGTAACAAGGATGCCGCCCAGTTTCATCATGATGGATGTCGCGGCCACAACAGCTGCGCGTCGGGTGTGATGCTCTGTCGTTCGATTCATGCAGGCGCCACACAAAGAAGCCGGAGAAGAAAAGGGAGGTATAGTGGACATGGCTCGATGTGCTCGCTGGATATCATACGCATCTATCAGATATACACCTCTGATGAATGTTTTCAATATACCGTAAAACATCGTGGAGCCGAACACAGCCGGAAGAGAAAAGAGTATCACAGTAGATCCACGACACTGGTGGTGGTCCAACAAAATGGCTGAGATGGACACCTGTGATCGTTACAGCGGTATGAACGAACGGCAGGCTGTTCGGTTTCCAAAATACGTACGGGTAAAGATGGGAACAAATAAAGGGATGCTCATGAGCCGAACCCGGTCAGCTACATATCCGAGATCAGCAGCGGTTGTCGGTTCGAACCTACCGTCATAGTTGTCTGCGTCAGAAAGAGAGATGAACAAACCAAGCTCATAAAGACTACCACCGATGGTCTGGTGGCCGCGGTGAGACTCCTATGTTTGATAAGAATTTGCCGCAGCGACCCAAAAAAATGGAGCAAGACAGAAACGAGCCACCAACCATATTATGCGGAACATGGTGATAAAGCGTTCAACTTGGTGAGACAGGTCTGAGGGAGAACTAGCTTTGTGTGATTCCCACGGTTCCCTATTCAACGTTTCAACCACATCCGGTAAATCGTTCTGGCTGACTCGTAGACTACCTCGTAAACTGCCTCGAGGCTGAGCTGAAAGAGTTATCAAGGCTGCGCCGTGCGGCCTATAACGTGCTTTGGGTTCTGAAGGTATCGGGAACAGAAAGCACCAGAGCCGATTCTCCGAAGTTTCACTTGGCTCATCCGAGTCATAAATGGACACGAGACCTGCTGTAACTTTACGCCGAAAGCATACCATCGTCTTGCACCATGGCCAAGTTCTACGACGAAATACCTGAATGGCTCTTTGAATGGATTCAGAAACAGCAGATGTTCTGGGTTGCCTCGGCTCCTCTCAGCACCCAGGGCCATATCAATGTCTCACCGAAAGGGACAGAAAACTCCTTCCAGGTAGTCAACTCAAAGCAAGTCTGGTATGAGGATCTCACTGGGAGCGGTATGGTGTATAATGCATACGGACGGCTCGCAGCGGGTTGGCTGATCATGTGTTCAGGCATAGAGACTATCTCGCACATTCGTGAAAATGGACGAGTTACTATCATGTTTTCCGCCTTCGATGGTCCCCCGAGGATCCTGAGACTCTTTGGTGTCGGTAAGTTGTCTTACCACTAGAGCCATGTTCGACCTTGGTCCCAATCATACTGAGTGACATTGGAGGTACTGTGCACGAATACGGTACACCCGAATATAACGCACTAATCCCTGCGGAAATACGCAAGCCAGGATCACGCGCTGTCATTGTCGTTGACGTTTACCAAGTTAGCACGGTACGTACTCGCTACCCCGGACCATATCCTACCAGGGGATTGCTTACCGTAACATGTTTACACCTCGACCTGCGCCCGCAATTACATAGTCCTGCGGTTACGCAGTCCCGCTGTACAACTTTGTGACACATCGTACACAGCTCCTCAGGTTCTTTGACAAAATCGAAGACAGTGACCGATCCCTCGCCGCTTCAAACGGCCGAGAGCAATCTGAACAACCGCCCACCCCTTCCTGTGACCCCAACCTCCAGAAAGAGAAAAGCGCCGTTCCATATCGCACCCTCCGTGGATACTGGCTCCTGAAAAACATGCGCTCTCTGGATGGTTTACCTGGCCTGCTCACAGCCCCAGACGCTGCCTTTAGCCTGATTCCTCAAAGTCGTTTTGACAAAGACACTCGGCCGACTTTGCGTCAGATTAAGGGAGGGATGAATTGTTCACAGGGGTTCGGGTTGGGAGATCGTATAGGTTTTGCCTCAGGTTTCATGTCTGGTGCTGTTGCTACGCTTGCGTTCGCCACTGTTCTAGGGAAGTTGAAGTGGTGAAAATTTCACGGTAACTAGGTGACCATAGCACACGAGGGGGGGACATTATTTGTGAGCGCATGTCATGCCATTGAGTACGTGGCTGGCTTGGAACTCGACAGTTTGAAAGTCGTAAGCGTCAAGGTCCTCGTGGAGTCCGTTGTTCTGAAACTAACAGACACGTACGTACGGTACAAAGATCAAGTGCCGCGCCAGGATAGTGTCACGACACTGAACTCGTGATAGCAAGCTTTCAAAAGGGAGTCAAGCAAAACTAGTTGCGAAAAGCAAGCACTCCATTCAAGTGGTCATTTGTTCAAACCCACGATGCTATTCATGGATCGAAATGGACCCCCGGAGATACATGATTCATGAAGACATCCAACTTTGTGTCCTGGTAGTATTTTCCATCAGCCATCACTGTGTCAACAGACCCTGTTCGCTGAAATCTTGACTACTTGGGACAAATTACCTAGAACCATCTTATGGCGCTCCTCTGCTCGTGAATAACCATATGTATAGTCGTCGTGAATCAAACGCTGACTGATGCAGTTCCTGGTTATCCGAATGCTCTGCCTGTGTTTGCGGTTGACGCACCTGGGTAGCGGGGGCTAGACTCTAGAGACCCATGGAAGTACGGACTAACTCCCAATGATATGTCATTGAGGGAAATCATGGATCTGACTTCAGCCCATCCGTCATACTTCCGGATTTTCAAGGATACTCTGTGCCAGGTTACATGGCACGACTGTGGGGTCTGTTGGATCAAAGCTCGACTGCAAGGTGCACGAAAAATACAAGAGTTTAATCATAATGAGTATAATGACATGTGCTTGATCAGGATTCGCAGCCCGTTCTCAACACACCTTTCTTGAAATGTTTCTATAGTTACCGACCGCCTGGTATCTGGATCCGCACCAGAGCTTTTCTGTTGATATGATAGTAGCGTTTCCCGAGTGGGTAACTGCCTCAGGAAAATCTCTTGGAATGTAGCCTAATCTTTCCGGTCGTCTTTACCAACAATACTACCAAAGAGCATGGTGTACAGAGGCCACGGGTGGCGTTACAGAGCTCTTGCAAGATCACAGCTGCACTGCAAGTTTTAATCGTAAAGATAAGTGCATATGCAAGATGGGAAGTAGAGGAAATCTGGAAACTTTATCCTCAAACCTCAAACCTCAAAGCAGTATCTTCTGATCTTATCATCCACTTCTCTCCATCGATCTTTGGGACCCACCTCCAATAGCAGACTATATATTTCATTTGGGTTTCAGTGCATTGTATTCGGAAACCCATTTTCTAACTTGGAACTGACATACCCTCCGACCAGGCTTCCGTTGATCACCATGTGACGCTCCGTGAGATCGTTGGCCACCAATGACCATGATAACGACAAGGGTTGTTGACGATGAAGACACGAAGATAGCAGTTCTCGGCAGGGTTGACAAGGTGTGTGAAGCAACTACCGATGCTCAAATAGCAGCCGGCGTTGAGAACCAAAGAAGACCAGAGGGTACGTCGTGCGCCCATATGCCCTATCGTCAACGGCACAAGACGTGGCCGCTTTAAATGCGGCAAGGAAAGCGGGAGATGAAACGCTCAGAGAACAAGGCCAAGTTAGGGCCGGGCATCAGGCTTAGGAGGAGGGACCCGTCCTTGTTGTCACGCAGCCGGTACTGTCAACGGATGTTGCTCGATTGGCATAACGTCGAGCTGTTTAGGCTGGATCCTGAAGTAATTTGCTTGCACGTGACTGTTACGCGACGCGCTCTTTAAGAAACCTTCCCACGATGGACTTTCTATTCCAGAGCTTGTTGCGTTTCACGTTTCCTAGTGTTATTTTGGTTGGCTGTTCCAAGCCATCCACGCCGTCCCCGACACCCTCAAGAAAACAACGTCGAGAAGATTTGTAATCTCACGACCCATACCTTATAAAAGGTTTTTTCTTTCTTCCGAGCCACCTCGAGAGTCTTGCCTTGCTTTCTATCTCCCTCATATCGCCATATCCAGTCAACACAAGGTAACTTTACTCTCCTTGTAGCGTGCCGTTGCGCTTGTCATGACCTTTTTGCTCATATCTTTGCGCACATTGTAGGTATCGACAGTCGTCATGCACAAGCACTCTGTCTCCTTCCCTGTCGTTCCAGCATCTGCCCCGACCTCTCCTGCTACAGTCCGTCTTAACAAGATGGAGCGTGCATTTGGGCTTCCAGTCACTCCGCAGCGCATAATCCGCCCTCAAAAGACTCTAAATCGGTCACCAGTCACTCCTGCCAGCACTGCTTCACCCTATACGCCTCTCAGTCTCCGTTCATTCTCAACAAATTCAAGCTCAACAATCAACACGCCGGATTCTGCAGCGAGTTTCAAGCAATTTCCTGTCATCCATTCTCCCGAAAATGAAACTACCGCTCAGTTAGCCGACAAGGCCTTGGCAGACATTGCTGCGAACTGGCGTTCACGCGCCAATGAAAATGGTATAAAGGTAGTTACTGCCGAGGACTCAAGCTTTGGTGATGATGAGGGTGTGTATATGCGTTTCTTTAAGTGGTTTGATCGGCTCACCCCGCTCTGATCCCTGTCCGCATGTGAATTCCGATCGTTTGATGGGCCATTTGGCTACTTTCATAACAACACGCCTTCACTTATAAACGCATATATGCACATCCCCAGCTAGCGACCGCACTCCTTCTGATGCGAGTTCGGCACCCCTTGCAAACGAAGAATGTCAGTCATCGCCAAGAGCCTCCCAATTCGAGCCTTCTCTGACGATCCCCCGTACAGCTTTCCTTTCCCCGCCTTTCCTTCCGGGCCACCGCCGATCTCGTACACAGTCGAGCATTCAGCCCATATACCCGTCGGCTACCGCGCACCCACACAGGACGCCGGCAAGGCGAGCCCTCGGGATTTTGAACACACCGTCACCTAGGCCTACAAACTCTAGCCAATTGAAATTTAAAGGAAGCATGACGGATCCTGCGCACACGCGCCGTCGTCCCCCTTTCGGACAGGTCTGTGCCATAAATTCCATAAATTTTACTGTGACTCATTCATAGTGTTCCAATTTCAGATATCCACTGAGCTCTTCGATATCGACGAGAATGCTTTTGAACCGTATCCACAATCCTTTTCCTCCGCAGCTCAAACATTGGTCCTACAAGACCCCTTCAACGGTTCTGGGCTATCGACAATCGCAGAATCTGTCCCGCAGCACCTACCGAGCTCGTATTCTGAGATGTTCAACCTCTCCTCCGCCAAGTCGCCACACACAGCTTGCTCTGTTTGTGGTTGCGCAGGAGATCGCATGGCAGTTCTTGTACCCTGCAAACATCTCCTTTGCTCAGCCTGCATGACGAGTGCTCTCAACATTGTGGGTGAGAAAGACATTCATTGTGCTGTCTGCAAGACGTTCGTCAACGATTTCGAATTGCAAACTGTCTCGGACGACGACACTTCAGCATCTACCGTCAGCCAGAGGCGCCTCCCGGTGGTTCCAGATATTACATCTTCACCGCTGCAACAACGATCAGTTCGAGGTGAACCTGCACTCCTACCGAGCACATTTGATCACCACCCTCTACCATCCTTGCTGAGCACCATGTCACTCTCCAATCATCAGATGCGCCACACGTTTCCGTTTGCCATTGCCCCTCAAACGCCAAGAACAGAGAACGTTGTTCTTCGTATCGACAATGTTCCCTGGGTGGGTTCACTTGAAGTATGGGTCCCTCCCTCCCATATCTGATAATTTGGCACCAGGATATTACCCCTCCTGTTGTCGCCGCGTGGTTGAGGCATCCTATTGTCCGTGTTCACATACTTCTGGACCCTCGAGGGAAGACCTGCAGTCATGCCTATGTTGAACTTTCTACAGAGGAGATCGCTAGAGCAGCTCTCCGATCAGTTCAAAACTCGGTGCTTGGTAGAGGGAAGCGGGCCCGTGGGGTCACTGTCACCCTCAGTAACCAAACCGAGCTCATGCATGCGGTATGTCTACTTTGCTGGAGAATGATGGGAGCCTCAACTCTGCCCGCCAGCTGTTCCCATCGTGGAAAGGTGATTGGAATGGTTCTCGACCCTCCATCTCCGGGATGCGAGACGAGCCACCGTGTCTGATGTCGAAGATGGAGCTTGATTCACTGTTAAACCTCATCCAACGGCCTGATGTAAGTTAGATTGCTTTTGCCTAATGCTGCTCGCTGACATGAATCGTTGTCCAGCCGCATTTCTTGAAGGTCGCATCCCTTCCCTTCCATTTACTTATTAGTATCCTGTCCAAGTTCCCGGCGGATGTCGACAGTAGGGTCTTTTGGGAAGTTATAATTAGTGATTCACTCTTCTGTTAGTGTGTTCCCCGCCATCTTCGTAGTTTTAACTAAGCAACTGAACTTTGCAGGCATCACGCATAGTAAGCACCTTCTCATCGCTAGCTGACATTGTGGCCAATGTTTGTTCTAGCTGCACTCGATATCCTTGGGGCACGTTACCGGCAATCTATTCCTCATGATGAACCTGAGCTTCTTAACGAGCTTTTGGAAGCAGCTATTAACTGCAAGAGTGAGTTCAAGTGGTGTATCACTCGTGCATTCATTTTGACTTTGTGCTTCAAAGTATTCACAGACGAGCAAATTGCAACGTTGACGATAATCCGCAAGGCTTATACCTCTGCCTTGTCTGCGCAACGTGACCACCCTACAATGCACGTCCAACCTCCTCTCATGCCGGTCATGTGGGACCTGTCTTCCGCTGGCTCACCATATGGCGCGCTCGCCAGAGAATTTGGAGTCCCTGAAAATGTTGTACATGCGCTTGCTCAGAGACTAAACGGCTTTCGTTGACGCAATCCTTGGGCTATTCAAAGTATGGCCACCATCGTTACAGCACAAGCCTCACGACGGATCACGACCCCCATTCCTGCTTTCTCCCACAGATGGCATTGACTGCCTTCTGGTACCATGGACTTGCCATCAAGAAGTTCTTCCCATTGCTTCGATTTTGCACAAATTTTTATTGCTCCGCTCCCGCACCTTGCTATGGATCTGCATATTGCTCCCTCTCGTTTCGCACATGTTCGCTTTTTTCCCGTTGTAATGCCCAACCAACAACCATATGTTATGCTTGTATCGTAGACAGGTTTCCTGGACGTTGATGCTGGATGGGAGCCGTGACATGCTCCTCGGTTTACCAGCGCTGTCAGGATGAAATAGATTATATCTGAGATTGTTATGGTGTATTCGAAAGTATAGGGTGGGATGGGTAGGCGCAGATGCAAGAACTGGTATGAATAAAGTGCAATGACAGTACTTACAAGGGTGGTTCCGGGTTGCTTGAGAGTACGGAATGGGTAGCTGAGACAGATAGAAAAAAAAACAAGGCAAGCACGCTTTGGCTTGGCTGGGAACGTTCTTTCTATAAAGTACCAACCAACGAGGTTATAAATGGGTATCTGGTCTGACGGGGCAACATGACAACGAGGCCAAGGCCAAAGTCCCGCTGCCCGGCCCGGCACCCTGACTCGGACTCGTTCTATGAACGCATCATTCCATATCATGTTCAAAAGCGGCTTGCGGTGAACGGCGTTCCTCAGTAAGCCATCGTCGGAGCTGGGCTTCCCCGGGTGCCTCGTATTCGAGTGAGTGGGGTAGAACACGTTCGTTTCGCTCGCTCTCCAGCACGACGACGTACAGACATACCTTGTTCAGAGTCGAGTCTTTCCGTTCGCACCCTCGAATACGTCGTGATACCATTGTCGCGTTATGGTGATGAGCCCCTAGGCTTGGGGACCTCCAAGGGCTTTGTGGACGTGGGTCACCATCGCAACTCCTTGTCCCTTTTTTTTTTTTTTCATTTCGAAGCCACGCACCACGCACCGATCGCTGCTCCAAGGAACGTCGTATCGCGAAACCGTTTGTCCTTGGAAAGCGCCATCCCGAATACTCGGAACCCCGGTGGGTAGTGTTCCGTAGGCGAGGAAGACGGTCGTAAAGAAAAGGACATAACCCGCATGCGTGCATGGAGTACGGAACGGCTCATCCCGAAGAAGGGCCCACTTGCCAAGGGCCGACCGGGGTTCGAAATACCAGCGAGGGCGGGTGCCGCTGAGCGTTGTCGTTTCACGCACCGCGAGCGTATCCAAATGTGCCAGTGTAAACCTCCTGGGGTGAGGGTCTTGGGCGACGGTCACTGTACACGGCGCACTACCAGTCTTGTTGCCCGTGTGTACAGGATTGACGTGCGTTGCTTCCCATGTAAAACGACCGGAACGAACGTCCTTTGGACCTCGATCTACATATCCGACCACCTCGAGCGCCCGCTACACCCACCTCGAAGCTACTCGGTGCCATTCCCAGATGCCATTTCGATAGATGCCGGTTGTGCACATGGACCACAGATACGCCTCATACTTGTCCCCCCGCGGAAAACCAGCACGCCGACAAGGCCGAATCCACGCAGCCAGATCAGGGGTGAAGCGGGGTTTAGAAACGACACGGTCCGAGCCACTGCGGAATTCTCTCGTCGCGGAGGTTTCGTATCGGTGCGGGTCTGGGACCCACGGTTCTTGCTGTGTACTTGGCAAGAAGGCGTGTTTCATAGTCGTGCACGATAGCGATAGCGATATCGTGCATGCAATCTCCATGGAGGTATGGTATAGAGTTTGAAAGATTCATAATGCGGCATAGGAAAATCTCGTGATGGCATGTTATGTCGCATGTGCTAAAATTACCACACGGGTTGGTCATGTGCATTATGAGATTTTTCTAATCATCATCATCATGAGTGCATTTCGGCTATATTTCGCGGAGCAACTTGAAGTTGAGACGTCAATCAAGACCGAGGCTGAAAGGAAAAAAGGACTCGAGGACACACCCGAAACAGGACCGTAGTATGATACACCGCCAAGTAGATCGCGTTGAGCACAAACAGCAGCGTACGAAAGGCGGGCTGAACACACGGGACTCCCATACGAGTGAAACCACGCGTCCATCCTGCTTTGCACGCGCACCCAATCCGGCGTACTCGCTAGTCGCCGCGAACGTTTCATAAACATACATGGGAAACCATCAAAAAGTTAATCATGACACGCCCCTTTTTTTTTGTTCTCGCTCGGATCCCTTGTGCATTTTTTTCATTTGCGGGGACGTTTCACGTGTGACGCTTCCCGAACGGCCAAGCAAGGCGGCACAGCAGGGTCCGAAACAGGGCGTCGAGAAGTGTCCAGGGCGAGTCGGGCCATGGGCAAACGGACAACGCGGCAAAGCAAGGACGCGTCGGGCGAAGAGACGCCCGGTGTACAAGTATGAACCGAATCTAAATCTGTTGCAGGGTGTCAGAACGCCCAACGCTGAGGAGAGTCTAGACCAAGACACAAACAAGAGCATACACAGGAGAAATGCAAGTTGAAACTTACCCAAAAGTCAGTCATGCGTGTTGTCACTTGTGCAACTTGTCGCTTGTCCCGGTGTGTTCGCGGGGACGACGTTTCACATCTTGCAGCTTCTCAAGAATGGCGACGCAGGGGTCGGAAACAGGGCGCCAATGCGGGACGTGCGTCTGTTGGCAAAGATGCGCCAGCGTGGGTCGGGTTGAACAATAGGCCATCAGGACGCGTCGCATGGCTTGACACCGACTCCATTGGAGCGACGATCAAGTAGTACGGTTTCACACAGGTGTCCGTCCAGACTCGCACAGGGG
>Ga0307508_10002772_pt1 | contig 18250 bp, 18 predicted proteins | sample 9_EM_MG_FD_203089 | JGI IMG/M metagenome (GOLD analysis project Ga0307508, IMG submission 203089) | Populus trichocarpa ectomycorrhiza microbial communities from riparian zone in the Pacific Northwest, United States - 9_EM | ecosystem: Host-associated > Plants > Roots > Unclassified | place... | reverse complement strand
CACTCGCCGGCTACAAGATCCATGCTGCCGAAAATGGCAAAAAAGGCGTAGAGCTTGCTATTAAAGAAAAGCCCGATCTTATTGTGTGCGATATCATGATGCCCGAGCTCGATGGGTACGGCGTCCTGCACCTGCTGAAAATGAACCCCGGCACAGAACAAATCCCGTTTATCTTCCTCACTGCTAAAACAGAGCGCATGGACTTTCGCAAAGGGATGGAAATGGGTGCAGACGACTATATCACCAAGCCCTTTGATGATATAGAGCTGCTCAAAGCAATAGAAATACGCCTCAGAAAACTGGACATCATACAGGCACAGTATGCACCCGGCGATAAAGGCGCAGGCGACCTCATGAAAGACCTCAAAGGCTCAGGCCTGCTGGTATTGAATCCTGAAAGCTACGATTCGGAACAATTGTCAAAAAAAAGCACCCTCTACCACGAAGGTAAGCGCCCAAAATACCTGTACTATCTCAATAAGGGAAAAATAAAAACGTTCAAAACACAGGCCGATGGCAAGGAATATATCACCAATCTCTATAGCGCCGGAGATTACATCGGCTATGTGTCCATCATTGAAGGCGCCAACTACGAAGAAACCGCGGAAATACTCGAAGAAGCGGAAGTATCCATGATACCCAAAGACGATTTCCTTGAAGCCATCTACAACGATATGAGCATTACCACCAAATTCGTCAAGCTCATTTCACGCGATGTAAAGGAGAAAGAAGAAAGACTGTTGCACCTTGCCTACGATTCCCTGCGCAAGCGTGTCGCAAAAGCCCTGGCAGACATTCACCAGAAATTTAACAAGAACAATGGCGGTCAGCAGCACATCGATATTTCCCGGGAAGACATTGCTCAATATGTCGGCACCGCCACTGAATCCCTTATTCGTACGCTCAGCGACTTTAAAAGCGAAAAGCTGATAGAAATAAAAGAAGGCAAAATCAGGATACTCAGCATAGACAAGCTAAATAATCTCCTGTATTAGCGCTATTCCAGCCGCCGGAGGTCATAATCATCCGGCACTTCCGGCTTGTGTTTTTCCGTGCTTATTTCCCGGCCATGGTCATTTTGCTGTTTCAGCGACCAGTGGTCAGTAAAAGTCGTTTCCAGCCACAAATTCCCCGAACGCCTGAACACCTGTGCCGAAAGCCCGAACAGGCGCATAAACTCTTTTTCCAGCTCCAGTACCGTTGTTTCATCTCCAAACTGTAGTTCGCCTTCATGCCTGTTTAGAAACCAGGCATCTTTCATCGGCAGCTTGTTTGGCAACAGCTTTTCAAAGGCATAACGCTCTTTACGCGTACTTCCATTCTTAAAAAACTCTATCTTCAGGAATGGATATGCAAACGAAAAATCTTTCTGCACTTCGCTGATCAGCCGTTCTCCTTTTATCTCCATGTGCATATAGGGTAATTTAAAATGAAACATTCCATGACTAACGATGGGCTATAAAAACGGGCAGGTCCAGCGCTTGTATAACCGTATCCGCGCTGCTTCGTTTAAAAAACTGCGATATTGCACTCCGCCCATATGCACCCATCACAACGATTGTAAACATCTTACTGTCCAGGTATTCGAACAACGTGGTTTTCAGATCCCCGTCCAGGCTTACTATATTAATGACTGAAAAATGCACGCTCAGCCAGTTCGCAATGTCTCTGCGGTCTTCTATAGCCTGCCTGTCGCCTTCATTTATGTACAGCAAGGTGGCCGCCTTTTCATCCAGTTGAGGAAATAAATGCGTAAACTGTTTAATGGCAAAAACAGACGATGCGCTGCCATCATAGGTAAAGACAATTTCACCAATGCTTGTAAAACGTTCCGGTGCTACTATTACCGGGCATTCAGCCCCCATCAGTACTTTTTTGGCAAACCCTGTAGGAGCCGCCTCGTCCTGCATTACAAACGAAGTTTTGGCATCCAGGATCATCAAATCGGCAAACCGGCTTTCCCTGATGATCTCGTTTATCGGTATACCCCGGTCGCGGTGTACTAAATACCTTACATTCTTCTTATTACACGTTTCCTTGAAAACCCGGATATTATCATCGCACCGGTTTGCAAGCTCTTCCATATCCGGCCCCGTTGCTGTTAGCAAGGTGCCCGAAAATCCATCACTGTACACATGTGTTCCCGCAAAACGGGTCCTTTCCTGGGTATTTTCAAGGAAAATACCCGTTAGCTGCGAATGTGTAAGCTGAGCTATATTGCACGCAAAATCCAGTGTGTTTGCATCAATGTTTATAGCATCGATGGCCAGAAGGATCTTTTCCATAAAAATGTATTTATATATCAAAGCTATATTTTCCAGGTCCGCAGAACAATGACCTTCATTAGCTCCTGCAATGACAATGCTCAGACCGAGGCGGCCAGTACGCTGGCGCCAAACCTTTCGTAAAACGCTTTTTCCAGCCATTCCCGGTGCTTCGGGTGGGCAATATCAATAAGCGCCCTCGCCCTTTGCTTCAGGTTCTTGCCAAACAGGTCCACCTTCCCAAACTCCGTCACCACCCAGTGAACATGTCCCCGCGTTGTTACCACACCCGCGCCCTCTTTCAGAAAAGGCACTATTCTCGAAACACCCGATGAGGTCACCGAGGGAAGCGCAATGATGGGCAGTCCATTCTCAGAGAGCGATGCGCCCCGGATAAAATCCATTTGTCCACCGATACCCGAATACTGGTACGTGCCCATTGAATCGGCACAAACCTGCCCGGTCAGATCTACCTCTATCGCGCTGTTAATAGCTGCAACTTTTGGGTTCTGACGTATAATGCTCGTATCGTTCACATAGCTGATATCCATTACACGTATCCCCGGATTATCGTCCACAAAATCATACAGCTTCCTGGTGCCTGTAATAAAGCTCGTCACGGATTTTCCCACGTTCAGCTTTTTACGACTGTTATTAATAATACCCTTTTCAATTAGCGGAATTACCCCGTCAGACAGCATTTCCGTATGCAGCCCCAGGTTCTTATGTCCCGTCAGGTTTTTAAGCACCTGGTCAGGTATATTGCCAATACCCAGCTGCAGCGTCGCACCGTCTTCAATCAGTGATGCTATGTGATACGCTATCTTTTCCACTGCCTCGCTGGCCTTGCCGGAATAATCCACTTCCGGTAGCTCTGCTTCCTGCCACACCAGGCAATCAAACTTATTCATATGAATAAGCCCATCCCCATGCGTTCGCGGAATGCGGGGGTTTACCTGTGCTATCACATGCGGGGCCACATCTACAGCGGCCCGTGCAATGTCTACCGAAGTACCCAGCGAACAATACCCATGCTTGTCCGGCGGGGATACCTGCACCATCGCTACGTCCACCGGCAGGATTTTTCTTTTAAACAATTGCGGAATTTCACTCAGGAATATGGGCACATAATCGCCATTCATGCTATTCACTATCTCCCGGGTATTAGCGGACACAAACAGCGAATTAAAGAAAAAACTGTCCCGGTAGGCCGGGTTATTAAAATCAAGGTCACCCAGCGAAGTAATACTAACCAGTTCCACATCCTGTAGTTCCCGGTGCCTGGCCTGCAAGGCCTTAACGAGATGTACCGGTGTTGCGGCGCTTCCATGAATAAACACCCTGTCTCCATTCTTAACAATGCCAACGGCTTGTGAGGCTGTTATATACTTTTCTACTGACATACAAAATAATTAGTGATTTTTTGCAAATCGAACTTATCCTGCAAAACTATCCCGATACCTGTTTGTCAGGCATATCTTTAGTCAGGCCATACGCTGAAATTATACATGATTGTTCATGACATAAATCATGTTTTCGTCTTGCGGAGAGGATAATTACTGTAGGAAATTTCGATTTGGAAGGATCAAATATGAAAATGACAGGAGAAAAACCACCTATTTGTAATTCGCTATTTCTATTAATTTCTTTACATCCTGGACAACAATTTTTCTTCCTTTTGTTATAAGTATTCCATCTTCCTTAAACTCAGAAAGAATTCGTATAATGTTTTCCCGGGCTGTACCGACCAGGTTGGCTAAATCTTCGCGCGACAGGTCGATTTCTACCGGTATTCCGGTCTGAACATTCATTTTATATTTTTCGCGAAGCACTATTAACTGCAAGGCCAGTCTTTCCCGCACCGATCGTTGTGCAAATAAGGTTAAGCCATTGGCCAACACAGTAAATTCGTGGCTCAGTGTTTTTAACAAGCGCCTGCTTAATATAGTCGATTGCTGCAGGGTGTCGAGGAAGTCTTCACGGGGTATAAATGCAATAACACTTTCTTCCAGTACCGCAGCGGAATCAGGGAAACGCTCCTCCGATAAAATGGCATGATAGCCTATCAGCTCACCCGTATTGGCAACGTAAATAATTTGCTCGCCGCCGTTTTCTACCACTTTATATTTTTTGACCTTTCCTTTTTTGATATAAAAAATGCCGGTAGGATAGGAGCCTTCCCTAAAAATAATCTCGCCTTTGCGGTATACCTGCTCAGTTTGATGGGCCGTAAGGAGGGCAAAATCCTCTTCCGGAAGGTTCACGAGGATGGATTGACTCTTAAAGTCCCATTTATCTATTGAAAATATCCCTTTAATACTCATAGCTCTTTTTCAAAGTTAGTGGTTTAAAAACTGATAAAAATCACTTTTTGGAGTGATAAAAGCATGGGTTACCGTTCGGTCAGGAAAGATAATTTTGTAGTATGACCCCTTCCACTACAGCTACTTCCGCCTACACATTGGATCAATTGTTTAGTACGGACAACCAGCTGCATCGCCTGTATCCTGCATCCATACAATTATTGGCAGCCCGGCATTGGACGCCTTTAAACATCGCCCGGACGGCGGCGCAGTTTCTAGGATCGCAAACCGGCGCCAAAATACTGGACATCGGCAGCGGGGCCGGGAAGTTTTGTCTGGCTGGCGCTTATTATCAGCCCAAAGCCGTTTTTTATGGCGTTGAGCAGCGTAGGCACCTGGTCGATCATGCGCTAACGGCCCGGGAGATGCTCGGCTTACGGAATGTTCATTTTTTGCACCAGAACCTTACGCAGCTGGATTTTAAGCAGTACGATCATTTTTATTTCTACAATTCTTTTTATGAGAACCTGGCGGATATGGAGAAAATCGATGACCATGTTCTTTGCTCCCCGCATTTATACGTTCATTATAACCGTTGCCTGTACAAAAAACTGGATGAAATGCCGGTTGGTACAAGGCTGGCTACCTTTCACACCATTGAAGATAAAATACCGGGAGGCTATCATTTAATTGAAGAACACGCCGGGAAATTATTAAAATGCTGGATGAAATTATAAATAACCCTATGCCTAAAAATTTTGATGAAGAGATGTCTGCATTTTTAACCCACCTTAAGAAAGCAGAAGGATACCTGGCCTGTGAAAAAACCATTATTCAAAATATTAAAAAATACGCGGACAAAGGTTATGACGATGTAAATATGGAGAAATACCTGGAAAGGTTGTCCGCCTATATTGAAAATTTGATACAGGCAAGCCCTGGAAGCGCCGATTGTATCAATTACAGGTATGCCGCTGGTTTTCTGAATATCCTTTTAAGAACGCCCCGCTGGAAAAATTGGGTAAAAACAATTGAAACGTAAACCTTGCAAATGATACAGTATGTCCTTCATTCCTACCTCACAATATCTTGACCATATTTTCGAAAGCGAACAAGGCTTGTGCCAGTTGTACCCCTTGTCCATTCAGCAGCTTGATAAATTACACTGGTCGCCTCTAACGGTTATTTATAAATCAGTACAGTTCCTTGCCAACAGGAAAGATGCGAAAATACTGGATATTGGTAGTGGCGTGGGGAAATTCTGCCTGGCCGGCGCTTATTATAAACCCAATGCTGCTTTTTACGGCGTCGAGCAAAGGCAATATTTGATTGGGCATGCCGAATGTGCAAAGGAAAAACTGGGCAGGGTGAAGGTGACGTTCATGCATAAAAATTTTACGCAGCTCAACTTAAAGGAATATAACGGGTTCTATTTCTACAATTCTTTTTTTGAAAGCATCCCGGGCACCGATAAAATAGATGACAGCATCGACTACTCACCGGAATTATACCATTATTACAGCCGTTATTTATACCGCGAGCTGGATGAGATGCCTGCCGGTACAAAAGTGGCCACCTATTGCAGCTGGGACGATGAAATGCCCCCGTCTTACCGGTTGATTGAAATGGACATGGACCAGTTATTAAAGTTTTGGGAAAAACAACCTTAAACCGTAACACATGTTCAGGCCAAAATTATTTGATGCGCTAAAAAGCTACGATAAGAAGCAATTCACCCGCGATTTGCTGGCAGGCCTGATAGTGGGTATCGTTGCATTGCCATTGGCCATCGCTTTTGGGATTGCATCCGGCGTATCGCCCGAAAAAGGTTTGTTTACGGCAGTTATTGCCGGCTTTGTTATTTCGGCATTGGGCGGTAGCCGCGTGCAAATTGGCGGCCCCACCGGCGCTTTTATTGTAATTGTATATGGCATCGTACAGCAATATGGCATCAATGGCCTGGTGCTGGCCACTTTTATTGCCGGCATCATGCTCATTCTTATGGGACTGGCCGGCCTGGGCGCCGTTATTAAGTTTATTCCGCATCCCTTGATTGTAGGATTTACCAGCGGCATTGCGGTAGTCATTTTTTCTTCCCAGGTAAAAGACCTCCTGGGCTTGTCCATGCCGGCGGTACCAGCCGGTTTCCTGGAAAAATGGGCAGCCTATGCGTTGCATTTCCATTCTCTCAATATATATGCCTGTTTAATAGGAGTCGTTTCCGTACTCATCATTCTTTTATGGCCGAAAATAACCCATAAGATACCGGGTTCCCTGATAGCCATCCTTGCCACAACCGCCGCCGTGCAGCTGTTTCATTTGCCGGTAGATACCATCGGCAGCCGTTTTGGTAATATCCCTTCTTTGTTTCCTGCGCCGTCCCTGCCACACCTGGATTTTGCCGCTATCCGCAACCTGGTGCAACCTGCTTTTACGATAGCCCTGCTGGGTGGTATTGAGTCCCTGTTATCGGCCGTCGTTGCCGATGGCATGATTGGCGGTAATCACCGGTCCAATATGGAATTGGTGGCGCAGGGCATAGCAAACATATGCTCGGCTATTTTCGGGGGTATCCCTGCTACCGGCGCTATTGCCCGAACTGCCACCAATATCAAAAACGGAGGGCGCACACCAGTGGCCGGTATCGTGCATGCGGTCACACTTTTTCTGATTATGCTGTTTGTAGGTCGTTGGGCTGCCCTGATACCCATGGCCACCCTGGCGGGTATCCTGGTAGTGGTGGCATATAATATGAGCGAATGGGAAAATTTTATTTCGATCATGAAGGGTTCCCGCAGTGATATAGCTGTTTTATTGACCACGTTCCTGCTTACGATATTGGTTGATCTGACTGTGGCCATCGAAATAGGAATGATCCTGGCCGCATTCCTGTTTATGCAGAAGATGATTAAAAGCAGCGTGGTGAGCATATGGAAAGGCCAGGCGGATGAAGATGGCGTAGGCAACGGAGATACTGATTCGATTGGTAATTACACCATCCCGGCACAGGTGGAGGTATTCGAAATAACCGGCCCCCTGTTTTTTGGCGCCGCCTATAAATTCAAGGATGCGATTAAGCAGATTGAAAAACCGCCCAAAGTGCTGATTGTTCGTATGCGGCAGGTGCCTGTTATTGATGCCACGGGGATAAGAGTGCTGCGGGAAGTTCATAAGGAATCCGAACGCCGGGGCACTAAACTGATTTTATCGGAGGTATGTCATGATCAGGTATTAAAAGAATTAAAAGATGCCCGCCTTTTATTTGCTATTGGCAAGGCCAATATTACCGATACTTTTGAATTAGCGTTAAAAAGATGCAGGCAGATAATAGCGGAGAGTATTGCCATCCCCTGATTCATACGTAGTTAAGCCCGCTGCTTTAAGACGCTTCATCGTCGTTTTCCTTTAAACAAAGAGCATTTTAATCGGTGGCGCTCGCTGTTTACTTCAACGGTAGACGAGTTATATCAGGGGGCGCCGGGAGCCAACCAGGACGTTCGCTTAAATTTTATATTGAAATTGACAAAGCCATTTTATTTAACAGCAGCGCAAGGCGCTGACACGATTGTTTATTTGGCATCGTCAGGCGAAGTAAAAAACATCAGCGGTAATCTCCTTTTATTTATTATCGAAATACTGCTCCAGAAAATAAAATACTTTATCAAAATGTTTGAGTGGTGCAGCATGTGTACCTTCTATTGCAATGTGTTCGTAATGATATTTTAATTTTCCACTTTTTAGCCTTGCTATCATTTTCTCACACATGGGCGTGGATGGGCACACCTCGTCTTTAGTAGCAGACATAAGTAGTATAGGGCCGTTTATTTTTTCAACTCGTATAATTGCTTTTTGCGCTGCTAAAGTATCTTTAAGCATGATTTCAAAAGCTGAACGTAAATCATGTTTCATAAGAGAAGGCACAGCTTCTTCTGAAACTGGTACAAAAGGAAGTTCATTCCCCTTGTATGTCCATGAAGAAGTGGTAAAATGATTGGTATTTCCGGGGAAAACAACATTGCCCGGAACAATGGCAACAACAGCTTTTATGTCTTTATAATAAGAGCCTATCAGGAGGGCTAAATCCCCACCTCTTGAACCACCAATAATTGCAATTTTCCTCTTATTGATTTTACGATTTTTAGTCGCTTGAATTATGGCGTTGTGCACCTGTTCAATAGAAATTCTGTCCAGTGTGCCAGGAGTACCCTTTGCTTTAAAATAGCCGATTGCTAAAAAGGCGTAACCCTTCTTTAGAAATTCATCACGGGTTGTTTTCCAATAATTACTTGCCCAGGCATTGCCGCCTTCAGAACCGCCGAGTCCAACAACAAGTGGCTGATTGGAAGAAGAATCACTGAGGTATAATTTGCTCTCTACATTCGGCGTGTTTAATATAGTTTGCGAAAAAAGATTGGAAGATATTATTAAAATAAATCCGATCATTACTATTCTAAAAGAATTGAAATTGTTCATATTGCTTGTTGTACTATTAATAAGCAACAAAGCTGCGTTAATAAATGCAACAAACTTTTGATCTATATCAAATAATTATTTTTCAGCCCTTAGCCTGCTCAGGGTTTCCTGGGTTATTCCTAAATAGGATGCTATCATTCCCAGGGGAATACGGTGATGAATATCTTTATAAGCGTGACAAAAGTGTTGGTATTTTTCTTTTGCAGTTGTAAACCGCATAGAGGTTATTCTTTCTATCATATGGTAAAACAAAGAACCCATTGAAAGCCTTGCATAGCGTTCCATTTCAGGAAAATTATCAAATAAATACATAAGGTCAGTAACATGAAGGGTAAACGCTTCGGTAGCTTCAATAGCGTCAATATAATAATGGTCTAATTCCCTGAACATAAAACTACGGGGTGAATTTGTCCACTCATTTTCACAGGAAAAGTATTCACTTATTTCTTTGCCATCTTTTAAAAAATAAGTACGGAGCATGCCCTTTTGGATAAAATAACTTTGGGTGCATATCTTATTGGCATTATGAATAAGCTCTCCTTTACTGAATGCTTTCGGTTTAACACGGTTGGTAATTTCTTTTATTAAAGTATCGCTTAGTTTAATGTATTGAGAGAAGTGCAGGAGAAGTTCAGTCATAATAGTGAGATGTAAATCGGCTTACAGGAAACTCCCCGGTTAGCGAAGAGATTTACTCAAATTTACATTGATTTCAGTATGCTTCTGGCGCTTATTTTAAAGGCGAATTTGCACAAGAAAAGAAATAAAAGGAGCTACAGTGGCCCCCCATTAGCAAAGCTATCATATCACTCACAATACCATGGGATAACCATATTTTTTAGATAAGTGGTTGATTTTCAGTATTCCCTATAATCAATCAAAATAGGAAATACGCTGGGGCCTGCAGCGGAGAAAAATACAGCAATCTTATCCATTAGGCGTTCCCTGTATAAGCAATCCTATTTCCATCTATACCCAGGAGTAGGATCCGTTTGTTTGCATGCGAAGCAGACAAATAAAAAAGAATGTTACGGGCATCTGTTTCCGTAATTTCAATGCAGTAAGAAATAAAAAATATATGAAAATACTAATGGCGCTTGTCGTAATCAGTTCAATCCTGGTATCCTGCACGATGAAACCAGAAAACCAGCGTCTCTCAAAAACGCGTCCACCGATAGCCGGCACCTGGCAGCTCATTTCCGGCACAACCATTGAAAAGGGGGATACCGTAGTTACTTATTATACACAAAAAATGTCATTTATTAAAATTATCAATGACACACATTTTGCTTTTTTAAAACACGATGTAAAAAAAGGCAAAGATTCTTCCGTTGTCTTTGATGCCGGCGGAGGGCGGTATTCATTTACAGACAGCTTGTATGTTGAACACCTGGAATATTGCAGCGAAAGGGAATGGGAAGGGAATGACTTTACATTTAAAGCTATCATAAAGGGCGATACGCTGATTCAAACCGGGAGGGAGAAAGTCGACCGTATGGGGGTTGACAGGTTAAACATTGAAATGTATATCAGGGTTAAAAGTTAAAAAGGCAGTATCCTGGTCGAACTACCGATGCTCAAGTCCACCTGGGTGGGCAAGCCAACCGAATGTTGGTTTGCCCGTTTTTACTTAATTAACCCTGGCTAACCTGCTTCCGCACATATTTGGTGAGGATCACAATTACCTGGCCTTCAATTTTACCTTCAATTTGTTCAGTATTGTTTTCTACTAAACGGATATTTTTTACCACGGTGCCCATTTTAGCGTTTAGGGTGGAACCTTTTACATCTAAAGATTTTATCAGCACTACCGAGTCGCCGGTTTGGAGCACATTGCCATTACAATCTTTATGGAGTTCGACGGCGCCATCGTTTTCATGATCGCCCGTGGCCCTGGCCCAGGCAAGCCTTTCTTCATCGAGATACATCATATCAAGGCTGTCCGTGGCCCAGCTTTCATCTCTTAGGCGGTTGAGCAAACGCCAGGTAACGACCTGCACTCCCGGTACCTCGCTCCACATACTTGTTGTTAAACAATTCCAGTGATTGCTGTCCGGCTCCTCCTTTTTTTCAATCTGTGCCAGGCATTTATTACAAATGACGATGCAATTATCTTCATTGCTACCCGATTGAGGAGGCACCTCATATAGTTTCAGGGTTTCAGCGGATTGGCACAATTCACATTTGTTTTCACTTCTATTAAGCAGTTGTTCTTCCAGTTTCATATCCCTTTTATTAAAATAAGTGGGCGAAGGTAATCAATTTCTAAAACTAAGAATAGAACCTCCTTTAAATTGAACCCGGAAAAAAAAGGCAGGGCCGGATACTCTTTAAATTGATATGCTCAATTTTTTTAATTAAGCTGTTATCGGATGATTCTTAATGGATTTGATTAATCTAAATTTGGTGTAACATCCAATCCCGCGTTGCTTTCACCAGTAAAGACATCACATCCTGTTTGCCGGCTTTAAACATATGGTTGGCGCCTTCTATTCTCACCAGGCTGGCTTTCGGTAGCGACGCACATACGGGTTCTATCAAATTCCATAAAGCCAGCTCATCTTTCGTACCCTGTAAAAAAAGCATATCCATCTTCACGTCCTTCAAATGTTCGGCCCGTTCTGTGGCAGGCTTGCCGGCAGGATGCAACGGAAACCCATAGAACACGATCCCTTTTACTTCGGGCAGGTTATTGACCGACAAATACTGTGAGGTCATTCGTCCCCCAAAGGATTTGCCCGAAGCGAAAAGCAGTAGCGAAGGAAATGATTCATGCGCATGGGTTATGGCCGCTGCAATGGTTTGATGCGCCACCGCAGGGCTATCCGGCCTTCCTTTTTTGTGCTCGGCAAAAGGAAAATTGAAACGCAGCGTTGAAATGCCGGCGTCAGCAAGAGCGGATGCCAGCGTTACCATGAATGTATGATCCATACCTGCGCCTGCCCCATGCGCCAGCGTCATGATGCATTTACTTTTCTCAGCCAGCATATATTGGCCCGAAACGGCGCCAATGGAGCCGGAAACCTGCAATGATATGGATCGGGTGTTCATGATACCGGCAAATATAAGATTTACCATCATGATCAATGATACGGCGATGCATATCACGTCATTGTCTTATGAACGGCACGGGAACGCCATAGGAGGGGGAATGACAATCACGGCCGGTAACAATATTCAGAAGGTAACGGCGGAGGTCTCCCATTTCTACCAGAATAGCCCCTGGGATATGATCTACCAGATGGAAGTGAGCTATTTCACCCGTGCAGATAGTTCGGGGGGACTGGGGTGGAACCTATACAAGACCGGTTCCGCGTGATGACGCTACATCATGCCGTTAGGAAAGAGAAAGCGTCCGGCGGGAAATTTTTTCTATTGTTATACAACGATAAGCCTGGATTGGCGCTCAATGCCAATACTAAAACAGGCTATCATGAAATACAAAAGTATCTTGTACGTCGTCTTCGTGGTTGTAGCTACTTCCTGCAAAAAAAGTAATTCCGGGGGCAACCCGCCTCCGCCTGAAAAAAAAGCGACCGTTAGCACCTTTGCCGGTGACGGAACAGGTGCTTACCTGGATGGTCCGTTGTTATCCGCCAGGTTTTTTACGCCCATGGACATTGCCATTTCCGCCGACGGCATCCTTTATGTAGCGGATTACAACGATCGCCGCATCCGCAAGATCACTGGCGGGCAGGTGTCTGTACTGGCCGGTGATGGAAACTTCGGTACCAGGAACGGCGCCGGCGACACGGCCCGGTTTGTAGATCCTTACCGTATTGAAGTAGATTCCGATGGTAATGTATATGTGATGGATCAGGCAGACGCCCGTGTTCGCCGGATAACGCCCGATAGGATTGTGTCCACTTATGCCGGTGGCGGCGTATCCGGGTTTAAAGACGGACATGTATCCGTCGCCCTGTTCAGGGAGGGTATGGGTGGTATTGTCATGAGCGCACAGGGAGCTGTTTATATCGATGATACTAATAATGGCCGCATACGGAAGATTAGTGCAGCCGGAGAAGTAAGTACTTTTGCCGGCAAGGAGACCAAAGGTTATGTGAATGGGGATACATCTGTGGCGCAATTCCTGAATCCCAACGCCATCCTTTTTGACAAGCAAGGCAATATGTATGTAGCAGACAATGGCAATTATTGTATCCGCAAAATAACTCCCGCGGGGATGGTGTCCCGGTTTACCGGTACGGGAACGCGTGGAATGGCCGATGGCGCAGCCGACACAGCTCAATTCCATTCTATCACCGATATGGTGATAGATAAAGACGGCAATCTGCTGCTATGCGATGGCGACCGCATTCGTAAGGTAAACCCGGCAGGTAAGGTCTCGACCATTGCAGGCAGTACCACCGGGTATGCAGACGGCGACGGACCGGCGGCCCGCTTCAATTACCCGGCCGGGCTGGCGATAGATGCCGAAGGGAATCTCTATGTGGCGGATGCCATGAATAACAGGGTGAGAAAGATAAGTTTTAAATAGTATTGGTCGTTCCTGGGAGCTATTTTTTGTAATATTGCACCCAGTCCGCATGAATCATTCCATTGAAATATTCGACCAAACATCTATCATGAACAATAAACAAGCTATACTCGACACTGTGCTCGACGGATTGATGCGTCGCTATAAAGAGCGCGTGCCCGACGTGGCGTCTGTCATCAATGCCATGATAGCCGAGGGGATCATCAAAGATGAAAAAGACATCGAAAATGATCATATTGCCTTCCGAACCCTGGGAGTCCCGCATTTGGGTATAGGGTCGCTGGAAAAAATCTTCCTCCATTACGGGTATACCAAAAAGGAGTATTATTTTTTCGCGGAGAAAAAACTCAATGCATGGTGGTACGCCCCGCCGAAGCCCGGCCTGCCGCGTATCTTCCTCTCCGAGCTCAGGGTAGGGGATCTCAGCGATGCCCGACAGAAGATCATCAAGAGTTATACAGATTTGGTGCAGGCCGACCCGGTGCATGGCCTTAACCTGGATAACGCCGGTATGGTCGATACGTATCTTCATAGTTCCGCCTGGGGCCTGCCTTCCCTGGCCGATTACGAGGCGCTTGCCGGAGAATCTGAATATGCGGCCTGGGCTATTTATAACCGTTATTGCCTCAATCATTTTACCCTTTCGGTACACAACCTCCGCAAAGGATACAATACCCTGGAAGCATTCAATGCCTTCCTGGAGCGCAATGGGATTGTGCTGAATGACTCCGGCGGTAAAATAAAACGCAGCCCCGATGGGGGCCTGCTGCAAAGCAGCACGGTGGCAGGTATGGTCAATGCCATTTTTGCGGATGGAGAACAAAAACTGGTTCCCGGCTCCTACGTGGAATTTGCCGAACGGCGTGTTCTGGAAGCCTTCCGTCACCTGCCGGAAGATCAAATCACGGCAGCCCATCGCCGCGAAGGCTTTGAAGCGTCCAACGCCGATAAGATTTTCGAAAGCACCTATATGGAACAGGCGGGCAAGCGGAAATGAGCCTGTTGATTTTAATGAATTATAAGGCTGGTCTGCGGCGGAACAGCAGTGGACGGATACAAAACCGGGCGGTCGCTATACCAAAACCGGACAATTTCAAGAAGTTTAATATGAGTAATTTTTTGAGTGTCAGCATTGTGCCTGGTTGGCATTTTATTAGCTGGTACTAACAGTCAGCCTTGGTCCCGTGCGTTTATTACACCTTGATACAATAAACCATGTTTACGAACTACCTCAAAATCGCCTGCCGGAACCTTACCATAAACAAGGTTTCTTCTATTATCAATATCAGCGGTCTTGCTATAGGGATGGCCGTGGCCACGCTTATCGGCCTTTGGATTTGGGATGAGTGCTCGTTTAACACCTATCACGATAATTACGACAGGATTGGGATGGTGATGTATAGTGAAACAAGGGACGGTGAAACCGGCACCAGCAAAACGACCCCGATACCAATGGGAGTGGAGCTTCGCTCGTCTTTTAAAGACGATTTTAAATATATCGTCATGTCCACCCAGCCCGGGGATCATATTATTGCCGCGGGCGATAAGGTGTTTACACAATCCGGCAACTACATGCAGCCCGAAGCGCCTGCATTATTTACCTTGAAGATGGTGCGCGGCAGCGATAAAGGGCTGGATAATCTTCACACCGTTTTACTGGCCCAATCGCTGGCAAAAAAACTGTTTGGCGACAGCGACCCCGTTGGCAAAGTGGTGAAGATGGACAACAAAACAGACGTAAAGGTGACGGGTGTATACGAAGACCTGCCACACAATTCCGAATTGAACGGGGTAACGTTTATTGCCCCCTGGGATTTGTATATGGCAGTCAACGATAAACTCAAAGAAGTAAAGAACCCCTGGCGCAATAATTTCTTACGGATTTATGTACAGCTGGCCGCTGCTACCAATTTCGACAAGGTATCCGCCCGGGTAAAAGATATCAAACGCCGGAATGTAAATGCAGAGCTGGCGGCGCGTAAACCGGTCGTATTCGTTTACCCGATGCGTAAATGGCATTTGTATTCGACATTTGAAAACGGCGTGCCTGTTACAAGCGAGGCTATGAAGTTTATCTGGTTCTATGGAATCATCGGTCTTTTTGTTTTACTGCTCGCCTGTATCAATTTTATGAACCTGAGTACCGCCCGCTCAGAAAAAAGAGCGCGGGAAGTAGGGGTGCGTAAGGCGATTGGCTCCGCACGCAGCCAGCTGATTGGCCAGTTTTTCAGCGAATCATTGCTGGTGGTGGCGCTTGCTTTTGTACTATCCTCATTGCTGGTGCAGCTTATTTTACCCTGGTTCAACGGTGTAGCCGATAAAAAAATAATCATTCTGTGGGCAAACCCATGGTTCTGGTGCTGCGGCCTGGGCTTTACCATCATTACGGGCCTGCTGGCAGGGAGTTATCCTGCCTTCTACCTGTCTTCTTTCAGGCCTGTAAAAGTATTAAAAGGTACTTTCCGGGCAGGCCGTATGGCGGCAGTGCCCCGCAAAGTGCTGGTAGTGCTCCAGTTCACCGTTTCCATTGCGTTAATTATTGGCACTATCATCGTTTACCGGCAGATACAGCTGGCAAAAAACCGCCCGGTAGGGTATTCGCGGGACGAGCTGCTGGTCTTTAGAAAAACAACGCGGGATTTTAATACGAAATCGGCGGTGCTGAGAACGGAACTGAATAAAACAGGCGTCATTGCCAACATAGCGGAATCGGGCGGCGATGTTACCACGATATGGTCGGGCAACGGCGGCTTTGACTGGAAGGGCAAGGACCCGGAGCTGGTAACCTATTTTGGCACCCTGGCGGTGTCGCCGGGGTTTGGGAAAACGGTGGGCTGGCAAATGGCGCAGGGAAGGGATTTTTCAGATGATATGGCAAGTGATTCGACAGCCGTTATTTTAAACGAGTCGGCCGTAAAGCTGATGGGCTTACAAAAACCGGTAGGTGAAATCATACGCTGGGAAAACGATTGGTATAAAGGCGGCAACCTGCAGGTGATAGGGGTTGTAAAAGATATGTTGATGGAATCCCCTTTCAGCCCGGCAAAGCCCTCTGTGTTTTTTCTGCAGGGCTCTAAGAGCCGCCTGTTAGTTAAGCTCAAGCCTCATGCCGGCGCTGCTGAAGCCCTTGCAAAAATAGAAACCGTGTTTAAGAAGCTATTTCCCTTTGCGCCTTTCGAGTACAAATTTGTGGACGAAGAGTACGACAAAAAATTCAAGGCGGAAGAACGCATCGGCAAACTGGCTTCTTTCTTTGCGGTCCTTGCCGTTTTTATCAGTTGCCTGGGTTTGTTTGGCCTGGCGTCATTCGTGGCGGAGCAACGCACGAGGGAAATAGGAATAAGAAAAATATTAGGCGCTTCCGTATTTCATCTCTGGCAGCTACTGTCAAAAGAGTTTGTTGTATTGGTCATCATCGCCTGTTTAATTGCCGGCCCCCTTGCCTGGTATTTGCTGCATGTGTGGTTGCAGCAATACCAGTTGCGCACCGGGATAGCCTGGTGGATCTTTGCCTCTGCGGGTATCGGTGCATTGGGGATTACCTTACTGACGGTGAGCTTCCATGCGATTAAAGCGGCCATTACCAACCCGGTGAAAAATTTAAGAACGGAATAAGCGGGCCGGATGTGTGCTATGCAATATTTGTTTCCATAAAACCCTGCTCCACTTACCTTGCAATCTATATCCGAACACTTTCGTATCAAAAACGTACAGTTTTGAAGGATAAGCGATGCCTATGTTATTGAATTACAATACCTTATTAACATGGCATTTAATTGGCAGAATTAATAAAACATATCATGCCTATGTTGAAGAGCTACTTCAAAACAGCCCTGCGCGGCTTGCGTAACAATACAACCCATTCGTTTATCAATATTACCGGCCTTGCCGTAAGTTTAGCGGTAAGTATACTGCTGTTGCTTTGGGTAAACGACGAGCTGAGCTATGACCGCTTTAATGTAAATGCAGCTAATATTTTTAAGCTGGTACCTAAATTTGATGACCAGAATATCTGGAACAGGACGCCTGCACCTATTGCAGTGTATGCCAAAAAAGAAGTGCCTGAAGTGGAAGATGCCTGTCGCATAAGGGGTAACGGGAGTGTTTCAGTATTTGAATACAACGACAATAAATTTACTGAATCGCGTAATTGCCTGGCGGACGCCTCTTTTTTCAGCATGTTTACTTACCCGCTTATTAAAGGCGATCCGCAACATCCTTTTACTGATGCACATTCTATCGTATTGTCTGAAACAACAGCGAAAGTATTTTTTGGCGATGAAGACCCTATGGGCAAAGTATTAGCAGGTGACGACAAAAAAATATACAGTGTAACAGGAGTAATGAAGGATATGCCCGCCAATTCATCTATGCATTACAACATCGTGTTTAATTTTCAGCAGTTGGAACAGGAATATGATACTACCCGCCGCTTTAAAACACTTAACACCAACTGGGACCAGTATAATTACGAGACGTATGTATTGCTGAAACCCAATGCCAGCCCCGGCCTGGCAGCCCGGAAAATGGGCGTAACACACCGGCACAACTATGATATACAGGCCAACAAACACCTCACTTACCTGCTTAACCCGCTTACAAAAATGCACCTGTACGCTTTAGACGGCAGTGAGCAGGGTATGATGGTTGTAAGGTTGTTTTTTATAGTAGCTGTAGTTGTACTGCTGATAGCCTGCATAAACTATGTAAAC
>Ga0307508_10002771_pt1 | contig 18251 bp, 21 predicted proteins | sample 9_EM_MG_FD_203089 | JGI IMG/M metagenome (GOLD analysis project Ga0307508, IMG submission 203089) | Populus trichocarpa ectomycorrhiza microbial communities from riparian zone in the Pacific Northwest, United States - 9_EM | ecosystem: Host-associated > Plants > Roots > Unclassified | place... | reverse complement strand
GGTCTTTAGCTTTGGCGCTTCTGCTTTACAGTTTTGTTGAGGACACGTTTACGCAAGAGCGGGGAAGTAAGAAGGGATATCTGCTGTTCTTGTACTTCTCTTCCTGTTCTATACACTTGTTCAATATTCTTGATCTTGATCTTCACCACCGAATCGATATTCTTTCAACAGAAATTGAATACTTGGGATACGTGATATCACCACAAGGCTTGCACATGAATCAGGAGAAAATCAGGACAATCAAGGAATGGAAAGAACCAACGAACGTCAAAGGAATCCAGAGCTTCCTAGAATTCACCAACTTCTACCGAAGGTTTATACAAGACTACAGCCGGATCACAACACCCCTGACCCACCTGACAAGGAAGGAAGTGAGCTGGGAATGGGGCGACGAACAACCGACGGCTTTTGATACGCTCAAAACAGCAATGATTAGAGAATCAATACTATAACACACTGACCCAGAGGGACTGGTCACAATCGAGATGGACACCTCAGACTATGCCATCGGAGCCATCTGCTCGCAACCTGATGACAACGGGATGCTGCATCCAGTAGCCGATTACTTGCAAAAACTCAAGGACCCATAACGGAACTATGATATAAATGACAAGGAAGTACTGGCGATCGTAGATGCACTATGAAAATGGGACATATATTGCAAAACAACAGGGCCAAAAATCACGATTCTTACCAATCACAAGAACCTGGAATATTGGAAAACAAAGAAAGACATCAACCTACAGCAAGCCTGATGGGGCGAACTATTAACTAGTTACGATTCACGATCAAATACCAACCCGGGAAGCTGGCTGGCAAACCAGACATACTCTCTAGAGAGTCAGCAGACTCTTCCTCGGAAGGGGATATGAAGCATTGGCAGAACCAGGGCCGCATTCTCTTACCTGAGGAAACGTTCAAAGTACTCCAAGCCACTACGACGGAAACCATCAACCTGAAAATAGACAAAGAACTTCTGAATGAAATCAGAATGCTAAGTGCAGCGGATAAAGAGATCCAAGATATCCGGAGGAAAAAGGCGAGTGGGACTACCCAGAACGGGAAGATCGCGCTAGGACTATGTGAAGAAAACAAGGGGTTGCTAATATATGACAGCCTCATATGGATCCCTGATGATAACAAACTGTGACTATGGATATTACGAGACCACCACGATGCCCAAGCTGTGGGACACCCGGGCCGCGCAAGAACCCTGGAACTGGTTAGCCGAAGCTTCTACTGGCCAGGGCAATAAAAGTACGTACATATATACGTCGACCACTGTGCTACCTGCCATCAATTCATAGAAATCCGACACACACCATTCGTATTGCTCAGACCCCTGGAACTTCCGCACCGACCATGGGATACGATATCAATGGACTTCATCATAGCACTGCCAATAAGGAATGGGAAAGATGCATTGTGGGTGACAATCGACTGGCTAACCAAAATGGGACACTTTGTCGCATGCCACAGCACCATGAACCCTGAAGACCTGGCAGACCACTTCCTCCGGCAAGTAATCAGACCCCACAGACTATCCAGCAACATTGTATCAGACAGAGGGTCCCTATTCACCGCCGACTTCTGGAAACGAGTCACGAAAGCACTCGGGATATCACGTAACCTCCGTGCAGCCTTCTACCTGTAAACGGACGGACAAATGGAAAGGGCCAATGCCACCCTGGAGCAGTATCTCTGGGCATACTGCAACTATCAACAGGACGACAGGGAAAGACTACTACCAATTGCCGAATTCTGCTACAACAACACCCAAATCGGAACCACAATAATAACCCCCTTCTTCGCCAACTATGAATACCAGTTGTGATTTCTGCCAGACCTCGGCACCAGGAACGACGAAACACCGGAAGTATCAGCATATGTTCAGGCATTAAGGAAGCTGCATAAGGACCTCAGAGCAGAAATCAAAGAGGCGCAAATGGCTTAAACGGAGCAGGCCAACAAAGGACGACATCCGGATCCAGTATTGAACCCAGGCGACAAAGTCTGGCTGCAGCGAAAACACATCCGAACAACCCGACCATCAAACAACCTGGACCAGAAGCAAATAGGCCCGTACACCATCCTGGAGAAAGTAGGCTCATGTACCTATAAGCTGGACCTGCCGGCCACTGTCAAAATCCACCCAGTCTTCTATATCATCCTTCTCGAACCCACAGGTAGCATCGAACCTATCCCCGGACACTACCAACCACCACCACCCCCCATTATCATCCAAGAACAGCAAGAGTGGGAAGTAGAAAAAATCGTAGACTGGTGACGCCAGAGAAACCAAATCCAGTATCAAGTCAAGTGGACCGGTTTCCACGACCCCAACTGTACCTGGTATCCAGCCCATAACTTTGAAAACTCATCCGATCTCATCCTGCAATTCCACGAGGAATACCCAGAGAAACCTGCCCCTCAAAATTAGCAGAATGTCTACCAGCGCCACTGTCGACACCAATGAAGGCTGGACCTTCACTGACGATACCACTGTCTCAGAATTCCCCACTACGACCGAACAAATCAACGATTGGGGTCTGGTTATCCATTCCACGACCACGGACAGCTGGAATGTCACCATGGCCCCGTCACCACCCCTGTCCGCTGTAGAACAGCCCCGACAGGACAACCATGTCTCCCTTCTTTGGACAGCCTGCTATGATGATGACTGCAGCACCCACCGACAAATGAAAGACTACAACTACTACCCCCAATGGAGCAGCGGCCGCCACCGCCACTGCCGCAACCGCCAGGTTTGTGACTGCTCGATGCCCTACCCCTGTGAACTCGTCAAGGTAACCTGGGAACGACACCTCGACCCCATTAACGCTTGTGCGGAATGGCACCGAGGAAAGCCAGTCTGCCCCAAATGCCGATTCCTCATGAACATGGAAAACCACCACCTTCGCTGCAACGCCGCTACACCCCGCTCCCCCCTGGCCGACACTACACCCCCACAGGAAGACCAGGAGGCCGCCCCAACCGAACCCGCTGCCGACCCTATTGCCACTGCGACAATGACCGCCGTGCTACAGAATGAGCAACTCACACTCCTGGGTGAAATCGTCACCATGATACATCAAACAACCACACGGGATGCGCGCCGCAATCATGTGGTGCACCGCACCCTCACCCAGCGTATGAATGAATTTCATAATGCAGACCAATAGCAACTCCAGTGGATGACCAACACCCTGAAAATCATTATCACCGAATAACAACAAATGAACGAACAAATTCAAGCCCGGCAGCAAGCTAGGTGGCCCGTCCGCATCTACAGCACCCCCATCCGCCACCATGCTGTACCTACCCGTCATGACCTCACCAGAGCTTCGGTCTGGACAGGGGACGTACTGTCACAAATCTCGCGTGACAGGCTCGTAAGCGCCACTGCTGGGGACACTGTCATCCTCATCATCCTATGGCTTGGCCTTGTCTCCGCTACTGCAGCCACGGTCATCCTCCACACCTAGGTGCCTTGCTCGAACATGTCACTCTGGAAGCGATATCCCTCACATCCGACCGCCAGCCAGTCTAGGTCCTTCTACTTGTTTCCGTTTGGGTATGCTTGCACGTCCTTTCTTCTGTCATCGTTAGGTATGTTGTTTCCCTTTGGTTATGCTTGCGCGTCCATTCACTGTCCCTAACTGCTTACGTGTCTTTTCTCCTGTTGCCACGAGTAGAGTGTTGGCCATACGGTGGCCGAGTGCGATCATGTATTTTCCTTGGGCACAGTGATCGAGTCATGATGGTAGACAGAGGAACTGTGTCAGTCTTGTGGGCAAGCTGTGATTTCATAGAGGGAAGGAAAAAGTTTAAAGGAGAAGCACGGTAGCTAGTCTGGAGATTCTTCTCCACGCAATCTATTATCCTTCACTCCACCGCAAAATTTTCGTTCGCCGCCAAACAACTTTTTATTCCCACCACCGATTTCGCTGGAAATACCCTCTGGAGCTTCATAACTCCACGGTCTTTCCATCTACGAACTCGACGGTCCTCCCCTACTTCTTTGTTGTTGCTGTCCGCCCAATTTCACTCCGTGTCACAGTCGTCCGGTTACGGAACAACTCCCACCCTAACTCCGAAAAGTTGACACCTGTCCACAAAAACTCTGTATCACCATGGCAACCATCTTTGACTCCATGGCAAAAGACAAAGCCAGCCAAACAACAAACCCGTCGCTTGGGGGGAACCTCTCCACCCCACCACCAAAGACATTGACACCACCACCGCCTCCATCAGGAAAAAAAATCTGCGTCCGGACGCACAGGTTGCGTCCTGACACACCAGGCACTCGGGATGCTCTGGACGCACACTGGCAGGGCACATACCGCTCCCAACGCAAAACGCACAGGCAATGTGAATTCGGACGCAGCACGCCATGGCACCGTGCATTCGGACGCCGTATGCCAGGGCACCGTGCGTCCGGACGCAGCTCGCCATGGCATCTGCTTACCGGACGGAGCGTGTCCGGGTATTTTCCTTCTGCATGCAGCCGTGTCAGGGCATTTTCCTTCTACACGCAGCCGTGTTAGGGCATTTTCCTTCTGGAGGCAGCCGTGTTATAGTATTTTCCTTCTGGGCGCAACCATGTCAGGGCAAATAGCGTCTGGACGACGCGTGTCATAGCACGATGGTCACGCTGTCTGTCAAGGCACGGAACATCGTAGCAAATACTCTTGTCGCATTCGTAAACACGCAGTGGGTTCCAGGCATAGTGACTCAGTCCAGTTCTATTCATTCTATCTAATGTACATCTATATATGCTACTACCACACTTCGCGCGGAAAGAAAGGAAAGTTGGCAAATATGACATGATGTGTTGAGCACGACGCGAGGAGCACGACGCGATGAGCACGACACGTTGAGCCTGATGTGATAAGTACGACGCGATGAGCACGACGCGATGAGCACGACGAGATGAACACGACGCGATGAGCACGAGAACTATGAGGAGGATGGCGATGAGCACGCCGCCGGTGGCGAGGAAGATAGCAAGTAGGACGCGGCAAGTATGATTGCGAGCTTTGCAACATAGTTAGCACAGCTCTCAGAGTGACAGAGACACCGGGAAGTTATACAATACACAGTGAGGAGTACGATGTCAATGAGGGTGCCAGCGGCGAGGACGATAGCAGGTAGGACACGGCGCGTATGATGTCAATGAGGGTGCCAGCGGCAAGGACGAGAGCAAGTAGGATGTGGCGAGTATGATTTCAAGTAAGACGTGGCGAGTATGATGGCGAGCTTTGTGACATGGTTAGCACAGCTCTCGGAGTGACAGACAGCGGGAAGTTGTACAATACAACTTGACGAGTAAGATGTCAATGAGGGTGCCGGTGGCGAGAACAATAGCAGGTAGGACGCGGCGAGTATGATGTCAAGGAGGGTGCCGGCGGCGAGGACGATAGCAAGTAGGACATGGCAAGTATGACTGCAAGTAAGATGCAGCAAGTATGATGGCGAGCTTTGTGACAAGATTAGCGCAGCTCTCAGAGTGACAAAGACACCGGGAAGTTGTACAATACACAGTGAGGAGTACGATGTCAATGAGGGTGCCAGTGGCGAGGACGATAGTGAGTAGGACGCAGCGAGTAAGTCGCGGTGAGTATGATGGCGTGAAAGACACGACAAGTACGATGGCAATAGAAAGCGTCAAGCCACCACTAACGCTTGCACTTTCGTAAGGTTCGGCTGATCACTCATAGATAGACCCCTTTTTTCGTCTCCTTTCACCTCCTCCTACTCGTCGATATTTTCCTAATCGACATCTTACTTGTTGCTCCTTTCTCGCCATCATACTCCCCGCGTCATACTCGCTCTCATACTTGCTGCGTTCTACTCGCCCACACTCGCCACGTCCTACCCCCTATCATTCTCACCGCCAGCACCCTCATTGACATCGTACTTGTCACGTTGTATTGTATAACTTCCCGCTGTCTGTCACTCCGAGAGCTGTGCTAACCATGTCACAAAGCTCGCCATCATACTCGCCGCGTCTTACTTGCAATCATACTCGCCGTGTCCTACTCTCTATCGTCCTTGCTGCTGGCACCCTCATTGACATCATACTCGCCGCGTCTTACGCGTGCTCATACTCGCCGCGGCCTACTCGCTATCGTTCTCGCCGCCAGCACCCTCATTGACATCATACTCGCCGCGTCCTACCCGCTATCGTTCTTGCCGACAGCACCCTCATTGACATCATACTTGTCACGTTGTACTGTACAACTTCCCGCTGTCTGTCACTCTGAGAGCTGCGCTAACCATGTCACAAAGCTCGCAATCATACTGGACGCATCTTATTTGCAATCATACTAGCTGCGTCCTACTTGCTATCGTCCTCGCCGCTGGCACCCTGATTGATATCATACTCACTGTGTCCTACCAGCTATCGTTCTCGCCGCCGGCACCCTCATTGACATCATACTCGTCACGTTGTATTGTACAACTTCCCGCTGTCTGTCACTCTGAGAGTTGCGCTAACCATGTCACAAAGCTCGCAATCATACAGACCGCGTCCTACTTGCTATCGTCCTCGCCGCCGCCTGCGTGCTCATCGCCATCCTCGTCATAGTCGTCATGCTCATCGCGTCATGTTCATCTCGTCGTGCTCATTGCATCGTGCTTGTCGCGTCGTGCTCATCGCTTCGTGCTCAATGCGTCGTGTTGTATTTGCCAACTTTCGTGTGTTTCCGCGCGAAGTGTGGTAGGAGCATATATAGCTGTACATTAGACAGAATGAATAGAACTGGACTGAGTCACTATGCCTGGAACCCGCTGCGTGTTTGCGAATGCGACAAGAGTATTTGCTGCGATGTTCCGTACCTTGACAGCCAGCGTGACCACGGTGCCATGACATCGTCTAGACACCATTTGCCCTGACACGGCAACATCCGGAAGGAAAATGCTCTGACATGGCTGGGTCCAGCAGGAAAATGCCCTGACATGGCTGCGTCCAGAAGGAAAATGCCCTGACATGGCTGCGTCCAGAAGGAAAATGCCCTGACACGCTCCGTCCGGTAAGCAGATGCCGTGGCGAGCTGTGTCCGGATGCACGGTGCCATGGCAAGCTGCGTCCGGATGCACGGTGGCATGGCGAACTGCGTCCGAGTTAAGGATGTTGCGTCCGAAGTGTCCAGAGCGTCTAGAGCGTCCTGATGCTCAGGACGCAATTTTTTTTTTTCCTCATGCTCCGATCCCAATCCCACAACAAAGTATCCCCATCAACATGTTCAACGCAGAGTTGGACTATACGCCCGATTGGGACCATGATACCAACACACTGGCCGGTTTCCTCGCATGGAAATCTGAACTGGACCACACCAGCGCTACCAACGACACCACCGATTGGCTACTTGAACTGATCTGCCGTGTCATCCGCGCCAAAATGACACCCCAATTCGCAAAGCAATAAGTTACCGTCAAAATCCCTGGCCTCAAAGAGATAAAGGAGAGGGACCTGGAGATGCAGAAACAGATCTCCCAGTTGACCAACACCATCACCAAGCTCTCAGAGCAAATCGCCACCCTATCCGCATGTCCCATCCCCGCCGCCGCCACCGCAGCCCCCAGGGTTGTGCCGGCACTCCCCCAACAACGCCAGAAGCCACCCACCACCACCAAGCCTCCCCCAGGCCCTGCACCAACCTACGCACAGGTAGCAGAAAAACAGCCTAGGGAGTTAATGGAGGTCAGGGGCAAGAAGAAGGCCAGGAAGGAGATGATCCTCCTGAAGGCTTACCCGACGGTGGACAGGCTGATAATCTTCAGCCTCACGGCCGCACCCAACGACCACAAGGAGGCTCCAGACCGCGCACTCCAAGAGCCCAACAAGACCATCACCACCCATGCTGATATCGAACACCTGCCCCTCATCCTGGCAAACATCACTGCTACCAACAACATCATTTTCACGGTCGCACCTCAGCACCTGAGCACCAGCTATGAACCATACCTAGCCATCCTCGAGGAGGCACTCCACGAATTCCCAATTGCATCGTCCAGGGTCTGTCAGCGATGGACCCGTTTCATCGTCCACGGCATCCTGACCAACGCCACAATCGAATCCGCCGGTACCGAAATCGAATCATCCCACCTGCCCCTCCGAAGGGGCCAGACACCGCGTTGGCTCACCAGCCCTGAACGCCGTCAGGGTAAAGAGGCCTCTTCCATGATCGTCACCTTTACAGGTGAGATGACGAACAAGTCTCTCAGTGCCACCAGCCTCGCCATGTTCAACTGCGAATGCACTATTGCCGAATACATCACCTTCGGCCCCGCCACCCAATGTAACAAATGCCAGATCTTTGGGTACCCGATGCAATGCTGCACTGCCAGCAACCACACCTGTACTGTGTGTGCACAACCCCACCCCACCAAGGATCATCCGTGTGCTATAACAAACTGCAGGGTGGGGTACTCTTACAACCACCCGCCGATCCGCTACGCCAACTTCCTACAACCACACAAAGCCTCTGACTGAAGATGCTCCAAATATGTCAAGATCACACTGGGAATGTGCCGCGACAACGTAGCAACCACTGACACGATGATGGCCACATAGAGAGTGCTCAACAGGTAAGGGTATTGCACTGTCTCCTTTACTGAAGTTTCTTTCCACCGCAAGTCTCCTTTATAATGTACTCACAAAACGCTTTGATTTCGGCCAATGGGGAGGTTGGATGGTCATGAGTCTTTCTCTACGGTCACTCGCTGTTACGATTTCTTTGGTGCTGTGCTTTTACTTTTCGGTGGTAACAGGAAAGATGGAAACCCCATGAGGGTGGTACAGTGAGAGGAGCGCATATAGTCTGTAGTACTGAGCGCAATTGATTGAAGTCGCATATTATCCTCACAGCACCCCCCAAAACTTTACTGTTTTTACGACACCAAAAAATGTTCTTTTCCAATTAAGTTTTCAACAACCCTGGAAAGTCACCTCAGAAGTCGGTCAATAGTTAATTAACTAGAGGCTGCACCCCTCCAGAACCCTTCTAGGAATTTTCCCTCCTGTTACCGCCTGCTTTTTGTGGTTTTGGCTCACGTCACCAAACTATCACCACCTTGCTAAAAGGCTACAAGTCCACCAACAAACCCAGTCAAGGATCCCTCGACGACCTCCTCCGCCGGAAGACCCCGGCCACCACCGAAATCTCTGCACACAGCACCCCAAGCACCCACTCCCAGCAGTACCCCTCCTGACACAACCTTCAACCTGCTACGGTCCTGGCCTCACGGTCACCCTTCCCCGCAAAGCGAGCGCACCAGGAAAACGACACCGACTCTGACTCCGACTCTGACTCCAATGACTCTGAAGATGAAGGAAGGGAAGAAGACAACGACAATGCTATGGACTTCCAACACACCGAAAACGTCACTACCCCTCAGATGGCAGCCCCACTCAGCCCAGAGTATGCCGTACTCCGTACCGACATCGAAATCATCACCAGTAACCTCCTAGACCAATTTGCCAGAACTATTAGCGACGAGATCTCTGAGCTCTTCGCCAAACACAACACCACCTTTCAAAATGCCACAAATAGCCTGACCAAGCAAATCACCATGCTGGGCACCCGATTCACCCAAATGCAACAACAACTCCTCTTGTCTGTACAGAGCCCTGCCGCCACCGCTAAGCCGATCCAGAGCCCAAACAACATTGGCCCCAACCCAAAGAAAGAGAGAAAGAGAAAGGGGAAGGAAGCTACCGAGAACAAATACAATGCCAACAACTAGCCAACCAACAACGGCACCAGCACCCACATATACGCCAACGCCGTCAAAACACCCACCGCCCAAACAAACCCACCAACCGAACATGCCACATACGCTACCAACGTTGAAGGATCGGAGAACTTGAAGAAGAAAACCCAAGGAAGCAAGCCCCCCACACCCAAACTTATCACGACCATCTACCCCTAAGCCGAGTGCGAGGTCACATGCCATTTCCCGGCCACACCTCCCACTGAAGCCGCCACCCATGCCGAACGAGACTATATCACCCGCCAAGCTGTCGTGGACACAGCTCTCCACCAAGTCAACAAAGCCCTGGTCGACAACCAGGATGTAACTGCCCCCCCCTTCCTCCGCATGCTGGTAACCATACGCAGATCCATCATCTTCGCCACTACCAACACCCAAAACAACATCACCTATGAAGACTACACGACGATGATCGCCAACACCCTCTCCTACTACGGCAAGTGCGAAAAGGTCGAAATCGGTAAGCGCTTCAGCCAGTTCCTGCTCCACAGAGTCCCGACCCACCACTCCCTGCCCGATATCTCCGACAGCATCACCACCAACTACCACCAGGTGATCCACCGCCAGATGCCACACTGGCTCACCCCAGCAGACCGACGCGAACAAAAAGCAACCTCGACGATAGTCATGACCCTCAGCAGTAGCACCAATAAGGCTGACATTGGACGACACTACCTCACCATCTGCAACCGCCAATGCCAACTCAGTGACTACATATGGAAGAATCACCCAGTGTCGGAACTGCCAGGGTTATGGGCACACCACCGCCCAGTGCAAAAATCTGTCCCGATATGCTGTCTGTGCGGAAGCCAACGAAATGAAAGATCACCCATGCACCATCCCGGCCTGAAAGAGAGGCCCCACCTGCACCCACCCACCAAGTTGCTGTGCCAACTGTGACGTACCCCACAAGGCCAGCGACCCAAACTGCCCCACACGCATCAAGATCTGATCCTTCAACAACAACACGAATACGATGGCCACGACCACCCCAGGAGGCGCCCCCATGGCGGGAATGACCGAATAAAATGCCCAACCACACCATCGGGTCCATACAGCTGCTGAACTGTACTAGGGGCCAAGCCACTACGATTTCAGCACTGCAAGAGTTCGCAAGAAAACCCGAAAACCTTATCTGCCTCCTCCAACAACCATGGTACGATAGACATGGAAACCCTCCCACTATGCCAAACTTCAACATGTTCACCCCTACACCAATACAGCCTAGATGTGCGACATATGCCACGTGTCTGGGCTCTGTGCTACCACCACCTTTACGGCCCAGGACTCCTTCTTGGGCACCACCATCACATCCCTTTAACAACAACATACCACCTCATTCACCCTATATAACCTATGCTCCCCTGGACGACCGGACCCAGTAGCAGCCATCCTCCCCACCATCGACCTACCGACAGACTGCCTCCTGATGGGGGACCTCAATGCCCACCACACGTAGTGGCAGGGCCCACTGCCCCCATCCGCAGGCAACTCCAGGGGCAGCCACACCATGGTCAACTGGCTCACGGAAAACAACTTCCAGTTCCACAACAAAATAGCCACTCCCAACAACAACCCCCAAAATGGGGGGCAACCTTCCACCATTGACCTATGCCTCTCCAGGGGGAGGACAACACAGCTGGTCCTCACCCTGGCGATCGATCACGACACCACCTCGGACCATAGCTCCCTCACCGCCACCCTCTCCCTACCTTCAAACGTAGCACCACAGAAGGCCCAGCACTGCTGGCACAAGGCTGACTGAGGAAGCTTCACCTCCCACATACAGGCTGCCCGGATGGACATCTCAAACCTCCAAGGAACCAAGGATATCCTCCGCACCATCACCAACATCACCCATCTCATCCACGAAGCAACCAACCAAGCCATCCCCATGAAAGACCCACGGAAAAAGGAGGCACCATGGTGGAACCAAGACTTTACACAGGCAAAAAGAGCAGTAAAATGGGTAGAGAGACAAGCCTGGCAAGAACCCAACGACACCAACCGGAAAGACAGACAATACAAACAGTACAAATGGTCGACGATGGTACACAACGCTAAAACAGCGTACTGAATCCAACAGCTCCAAGCTGCATCATCCAAGACCATCTGGAAAACGATCTACCACCACTACACACACCACAAACCAATCCACTCCCTCAACAGGCAAACAACCTTTAAGGGCAAATACAAGGTGCTACACAATGCACTCTTCCCCCCAGTCAACACAACCCCACAAACAAGACTCCCACCGGCCCTCCTCACCTCCACAAAGGACATCCACCACCATACAAGGCCAGTCACAATACAAGAGACACATCTGGCGATTGTACAGCTGAAGTATGGAACCTCAGTTGGCCCAGAAGACATCTCATATACCACCCTATGCCACTTCAATATGGCGGCCCCTCACCTCCTCCCGCAACTGTTCCCAGCCTGCCTCACCTGGGGCACCCATCCTCCAGAATGGAAAATGGCAAACTGTGTGGTCATTCCCAAACCTGGCAAGAAAACATACTCCGACCCCAAGTCCTACCACCCTATTTCTCTCCAATCATGCTTCGGGAAACTCCTTGAATCCATCATTGCCAAGCAGCTCTCCCAGGCCTCCCTCACTTGTAGGGCCACACACCCCTTACAGATGGGGGCCCAGGCAGAAAACTCAGCAATCGACGCCCTACTCAGAACAATCACCCCTATCGCTAACGCAATCAGCCAGAAGAAAACAGCAAACAAAACCCCACCACGACTGGCCATCCTCACCCACGACATCAAGGGTGCCTTCAATCAAGTCGACCCAGCAACACTCTGGGAGGTTATGCAACAACGACGTATGCCCCGGTACCTGATGCAGTGGGTCACCGCTTTCAACACTGTCCGGAAAATCGCCTTAGGCTATGACCAACAATCAGAACAGCCCCAACCGTATAGGTGTATGCTGCCCCAGGGATTCCCAGTCTCCCCAGCCCTCTTCCTCGTCTACAGCAATACCATGCTGGAAAAGAGCCACCAATCCCACGACGTGATCGACACATCCTATGTAGACGACGTATGCATGGTCCAAATATCAGTGACAATCGCCAGAGCCAACACACTCCTTGAAGAAAGGATAGAAGAACACCTCAGCAGGGGAGTCCACCTCGGACTAACCTTCACACCACCCAAGACTGAACTGCTCTACTGCCTCCCTCACACCAGCAAAGATAAGAACAGGAGCTTTAGCACATACCCTACCCCCAGAATCAACAACAACACAATTGCGGCCACACGACAAATCAAGTACCTAGGAGTGCACATTGATCAATCACTCAGCTTCCTACATCATGCCACCACGGTAGCAGCCGAGGACAAGCGGGCTCTCCGCAGCCTCAACTTTCTTCGTCACCGCTTACGGGGCATCCCCGGGCATGTCGTCCACCATCTGGCAATGATGGCGATCCTCCCCACAATGTTCTGGACATCACCAGCATAGTGGATAGGCTCCCCGATGATCACTGCAACCTTACGTACCACCTACAACTCAGTCACCCAGTGGATTACGGGACTTCCCCTCAACACCAGAATGACGAACCTTATCACACTATCACAACTCCCGCCAATGGAGGCATACCTGGACTACCTATCCCTGCAATACACCATCCTACTCCACTTCCTCCCCCAACACCAGGCTCTGGGCCCGCCACAAGCCCTAACAGATACCGACCCCAACCTCCCAGGACTCCACCACCTTTACGTACTCAGCAAGCACTTAGTACAAGGCAAACTGGGGAACCGCACTACCACCTCGACCGCGGATGGAACCAATACACTCCCCTCCCCAAACCCAGACAAAACAACAACATCCCAACAGCTCCATGAAGAATTGCTCCATATGCTACCAAACCACACCATCGTCATCTACACTGATGGCTCTAAACTCGAGAATGGGTCTGTCGGGTGTGGATGGGTAACCTTCCACTGCGGCGACCAACAACTCTACCGGCTGGGGGAAGGTAGCTGCCACCTAGGCAACTGGATTGAGGTGTATGGTGCCAAACTCCACGCAATTCCAGAAGCAGTCACATCCCCCCTCACCATTACCGCACCACGAGCCTCAGCAATTATCTGCGTGGACAATCGGATAGCACTCTAAACACTACAATTCAACAAACACAACCACGAATATGCCTGCTGGGTCCTGGAAACGATTAGTGACCTCAGCCTACTGGGCTGGGAGATGTCCACCACCTGGTGCCCCTCCCACTGCAACATCAATGGTAACGAACGAGCCGACACACTCACCAAACAGGGAGCCTCCTCTGCTGTTGCCTGCTGCTTCGCACTCACCACCAAGATGTGGCTACTCGCTCAAGCACGAGTGGAGCTCCTCTGATGGTGGAAAACAGAACTACCACTCTCAAAGCCCTCATTCAAGTTTTCCAGCCATTTCCAAGGGGTGAACTGGGCCGATACATGAGCAATATGGAGAGTCTTCTGCAACCGATCACCCTCTGACCCACCCCCCAACATCACAGTAGACCCATGCCCCTGTGGCACGGACCTCACCTCCTTTCACCACCTACTACGAGACTGCCTGCTGCTGACGCCGCAGCAGGTACTCCTCTGCAAAGCCACCAAAGGAGACATTCAGTCCCTGGAGTTTATCACCGCACCCAAAAACGCAAACCGACTGCGCCACATCCTATGGGCAACTGGCATGGGACACTCCGCACTCATCCAATTCGATGGAAAACACAACACACAAGACTGCACCAATGGAAGCGACTTAGACTCCCCCGAGCTGGACTTCAGCGCTTTCTAACCATAACCAATATCACGGCCGACACGATGAACGGGAGAAATGATAGAGGCGATTGGTTTCTTTTGTACTGTCAGAGTGTTTCCTGGTTTCCTTGTTCTGTGTCATACATTGCCATCCTTGATTCCTGTCCTGATTGTTCTTTTCCTTGGTGCATATACTTCTTCGGCGGTTGTGAAAGATGAAAGCCCCATGGGGGCGGTATGGCGAGAAGGAGCACACAAAACCTGTAGTGTTAAAGTGCGATAGATCGAAATCGAATATTATCTCTCTCTACAGACCTGCCTTTCTACCCGTGACCAGTGCTGTGACGACCAAGCTCCACAAGAACAATGAGCCCACGCAAAGGTGTGTGAGAAGTTCGCGACGAGACTATGCCGCGCACAATGGATACCATGAGAACAACGAGCCCACACAAAGGCATTTGAGAAGACGGCGACAAGACCACGCTGGGTGTGATGGACACCGTGAGAACAATGAGCGGCGTGTGAGTACACTGAAAGTGTGAGTGAGCTGGAAGTGTGAGGACAAGTGACACCCCGAAAAGTGAAGTCTACTTTACCTGTCGAGCTGCACAGAGTAGTCAGGGTAGGATCTTGACACTATGACACCATTGGATGGAATCCTATCGTTAGACCAATCAGGGCGAGTAGCTTCAGGCTCCAGCCCACACCCAGGAGGGTCTGGTGTGTGAGTGTATTCCTTACCTTACCTTACCAGTGAGGTAGTTGTTGAGCAATCTGACGAGCAATCCATCTCGAGCCGCTGAACCAAACGATCAACCGTAGTGCAGATACACCTAAACGTGGGATGACAGTTAATCAGAAAGGAGACAGAAGGATACATAAGGGGTTCAAGAGTCAAGGCCGGAGATAGGAAGGGGTCTGATGGGCAACACGTCAGTCAGCACGGATAGGACCCCCATCGAGGGCATAATCTCTAAGGCCATAGCCAAGGGCTGATATGGGGTTGTGACTTGAACCCCGCTATAAGCTGAGGGAATGGTGTGGTCTGTGATACCATTGAGCGGAATGTTCTTGTTAGACCGATCAGCATCAGGAAAAAATTGAAAATTTACCCCTGCACGTCGGTAACCCCTGTCTGTGTCCGATGCTCCAGTAGCTTCCCTAGCTCCGGTAAGCTTCCCTAGCACCAGTAAGCTTCCCAAGCTCCGGTAAGACTGGTCATACTCCTGTAAGGTTTTCTAAGTATCGGCAACTGGTACAGTTGGTATCGCGACTCCCATGAGTCGTCAGTGCAATTGTCACAATCCGATGGTTTTGTTTTCTGGACGCATACATTCACAAATTCACGATGTTCAAATTATTTTTTCTCCCATCATTTCATCGCCTACGGTCACGTTTGAAACTCACGAAATGAATGGTACCGGTCCTCTTTACTGAAGTGCCAAAGATATCAAAAAAAAATTATTCAATATTTGTATTACTTGTATGCTAATCGGTTCATCAACTCCTCCGCTCAGTGCCCTGCCAGCGCTTCTAATATTTTTGAAAATGGTCACGGCAATCACACACACGGCGTAGATTATGCGCCCGTTGACTGAGGTATCTCTCGGATGAGATCGCGGCGACGCACGTCATTAGATCGCGCCTTCAGGACTGCCGCGGTCGGGGGAGTCTGTTGAAATGACCAGGCTGCATTACAATTGCCAGCAGTACTGCCAACTCCGAGAGTCGTCCTCCCAGCTCCTCGAGCACATTCGCAAATCCTCACCGCTGTCACAGCGACGCACGTTCTTGATCCGTGTCCGCAAACCTCTAATCATCCTTCGCCACTAGATCGTGCCTTCGGGATTGCCGCTGTCGGGGGTGTTTGTTGAAATGGCCAGACTGCGTTGCAATTGCCAGCAGTGCTGCCAACTCCAAGAGTCGTCCTCCCAGCTCCTCGAGCACATTCGCATATCCTCACCGCTGTCCCGGAGACGCACGTTCTTGATCCGAGTCCGCAAACCTCTAATCATCCTTCGCCACTAGATCACGCCTTCGGAATTACCGCTGTCGGGGGCATTTGTTGAAATGACCGGGTTGAGTTGCCTTTGGTAGCTGAGCCGCCAACTCCGAGTCGTCCTCCCAGCTCTTCTAACGTGTTCGCAAATCCTCACCGCTGTCCCTGAGACGCACGTTCTTGATCCGTGTCCGCGAACCGCTAATCATCCTTCGCCACTAGATCATGCCTTCGGGATTGCCGCCATCGGGGGTGTTTGTTGAAATGACCAGGCTGCGTTGCAATTACCAGCAGTGCTGCCAACTCTAAGAGTCATCCTCACTGCTCCTCGACACATTCACAAATCCTCACCGCTGTCACGGCGACGCACGTTCTTGATCCGTGTCCGCGAACCTCTAATCTCCTTCGCCATTAGATCACGCCTTCGGGATTGCCGCCGTCGGGGGCATTTGTTTAAATGACCAGGTTGCGTTGCCTTTGCCAGCTGAGCCGCCAACTCCGAGAGTCATCCTCCCAGCTCCTCAAGCACATTCGCAAATCCTCACCACTGTCAAGCGCTCCTACCTCCTGCTCCGAATCTCACTCCACCCATTGCCTGAGTTGAACCTCGGATACCCCCGATGACGCACGTTGTTGATCCGTGTCCGCGAACCTCTAATCATCCTTCGCCATTAGATTGTGCCTTCGGGATTGCCGCCGTCGGGGGTATTTGTTGAAATGACCAGGTTGCGTTGCCTTTGCCAGCTGAGCCGCCAACTCCGAGAGTCGTCCTCCCAGCTCCTCGAACGCATTCGCAAATCCTCAGCGCTGTCAAGCGCTCCCGCCTCCTGCTCCGAATCTCACTCGTAGACTATCCACCCGTTGACTGAGTTGAACCTCGGATAGCCCCGTCGATGCACGTTGTTGATCCGTGTCCATGAACCTCTTATCATCCTTCGCCACTAGATCGCGCCTTCGGGATTGCCGCCGTCGGGGGTGTTTGTTGAAATGACCAGGCTACGTTGCCTTTGCCAGCTGAACCGCCAACTCCGAGAGTCGTCCTCCCAGCTCCTCGAATGCATTCGCAAATCATCACCGCTGTCAAGCACTCGCACTGGTCTCATGCATAGACTATCCACCCACTAACTGAGTTCAACCTCGGGGGTAGCTCGCAGCAACGAATGTTGTTGATCCGTGTCCGCGAACCTCGGTTCATCCTTCACCACTAGATTGTGCCATCTCTATTGCCGCTCTCCGTTGAAATGGCCACACCGCGTTACATTTTCCAGCGGTGCTGCCAATTCCGAGAGTCGTCCTTCCAGTTATTCGAGCGCATTCGCAAATCCTCACCGATGTTGAACGCTTCCACCTACTCCGTGTCTCATGCGTAGATTATCCGCCTGTCGACCGAGTTGAACCTCGGAGTAGCTGATCCGTGTCCCTGAACCTATCTCTATCCTTTGCCTCTAGATCGGCCCTTCCGGATTGCCATTGTCAGGAGCCAGTGTTGCGCTGGCCTGCTGTAGGAATAATTCAAATATCAACAGGATTATACTGGTAAGAAAGTCGTCAGTCATCGTGCTAAACAGCTGTGGTGACATCACAATGCTTGATTTACCGATCGAGTCTCACCACTGCGATATCTCGCTGCTGTCAGACTCGGAGTCCGAATCCTCCATAACCGACTGACCAGCGGTTTCCTCAAGTGCTTCATCTTCGTCCATCGAAT